>PJTZ01000056.1_pt1 | contig 142333 bp, 121 predicted proteins | sample 1512131 | NCBI WGS metagenome assembly PJTZ01 (sample SAMN08177679, study PRJNA422409) | Soil metagenome, whole genome shotgun sequencing project. | reverse complement strand
TGACTCACCCGGTCGTGGATATCGTAACTGACGCGATCATCCCCTATTTGGCTAACGCGTCCATGGATATTATAGCTTATTCTTTTGTCCCCAACCTGACTCACCCGGTCGTGGATATCGTAAGAAACCCGTAGACCTCCGATCTCACGCACCCGCCCACGACTGTCATAATCAATTGACCTGTCATTTACTGTGTTGACCCCGTTGTTCAAGAAAGGAAGATTCCTGTCTTGAATATTTCCCTTGGAATCTATCAACATTTTCAATTTATCTTTCTGGATGATCAGTAATTGATCTTTGTTCTGGTTGTCAGACCCAAGTTTGATGATTTGAGCAGATACATTGCCAATAAAAGCCAACATTGCACATAAAAAGAGGAACGATTTCATACGGAAAATAATTAAAGAACCAATAACTAACGGTATGACCGATAAACCTAAAAATGGTTTAATAAGAATTTCCACAGTCGTACATCGAAAAAAAAGTGTGGAGTTCACAAGATACTGTCACAGGATGGGAAAGTGTGCGTAGCCAAAGCAACGTTTACAATGATAATATATATATGTTATCTTAGACACCCGATGCATTTTTTTAATCAAAAAGCTATATCTTTGACATAGATTTAGTATATGCACGTGAAGCAATACTATCATAACGACCATGTCAATTGACTTTAAAAATGAACAGGACGAAAGAGAAAGATGGACGCTTATCTATGAACGTTTTTACCAGCCGCTCTGTTATTTCTCCTATTCTATTTTAAACGATCCTGAGAAAGCGCGGGATATAGTACAGTCTGTACTCGTGAAACTATGGCAGGAAAAAATTGAATTTGAGAATCTGGAGCATCTGCAAAATTACCTCTATAAAAGTGTTCGTAATACTTCCATCAATGAGGTGCACACAGCATCTAACCGTTCGCGTATATTAAAAGGATTGGCGGAACGCAATCCAGATATTTATAAACAGGACGATCATTTTCATGCGATTGTGAAAGCGGAGCTATACAAACGTATCCTTGATGAAGTAGCCCAACTACCCGATAAAACTGCTCAAGTTTTTAAATTGGCATTTCTGGAACACAAAACCAATCCCGAGATTGCGGAAATGCTATCTATCAGCACCAACACCGTTAAAGTGCATAAGAATAATGCAAAGAAAGCACTACAAATTGCTTTGAAAGATCTCTATCCTTTAGTGGTATTGTTGTGGTGGGACATGTTTCAGTAAAAATTTCTATTTTCTACTAATCCTTTTCTAAACCTTACTTGTATTAACCTCAAAACTGTTTAAAAATGGCAGAAAGAGATCCGTTTGAATTTGCGGAGAAAATATTTTTGTATCGTACCGGTAAGCTAGACGCTGCTGAACGTGATATCCTAGAACAAAAGATGGCTGCTGATCCGGAATTGAAATCGCTTGTCGATGAATTGTACGACTTGGATCGTGTACAAAAGGAATTGCAAGATATGGCTGCTTTTGATACGGATAAGGCATATGCCGAGGCGCTGGACAGGGTGTATCCGATAAAACGGTTATCCCGTACGCATTATCGACTTATCGCTGCAAGTATCGCATTAGTCGTTTCACTGGCCGTACTATTTCTTTTTGATGCTTCTGAGCATACACAACCGGAAGTACTCATTACGCAACAGGATACTGTAGGCGGGGTGCAGCTCCTTTTGGCGACCGGGGAGCGTATCCGTACAGATACCATCACCTTTCTCCAAACCCAGGAAGCCGCATTTGCGGAAGAGGACGGCACATTGGTTGTTCAGCCACTCGCCACCTCCCATCCCACGGACATGCATAAAATTATCGTCCCCTATAGGCACACGTATCAAGTCACACTTCCTGATGGCTCCAAGGTATTCTTAAATGCTGGATCTACTTTGTCGTTCCCCGCTAACTTCCAACCAGACGAGCGACGGGTACAACTGGATGGAGAAGCTATTTTCGAGGTTGCTCATATGTCCCATAAGCCTTTTTTCGTTGAAACTGATCAACAACAGATACGGGTACTCGGAACGGTATTTAATGTAAAAGCCTATGCTAATGAACCGGTTCATTATACTACGCTGGTAAACGGAAGCATTGCATTACAGAATAAAGGAACACAAAAGGAATTGGTCTTGAAACCAGGAAACCAGGCGCAATACGATCAGAGAACACGTAAAATGACTGTTATTGACACGAATGCATCACTCGCTACGAGTTGGAAGGAAGGATGGCTGGCCTTCGACAATACACCGATGGATGAGATACTGCGTCAAATCGGCCGATGGTACAATTTAGAAATTGTTGTTGTAGATCAGTCCCTGCACGACATTTCCGCCAGCGGAAAAATCATGCTATATCCTCATGTCAATGACGTTTTAAGAAAGTTCGAAAAACTAGGCGATATCCGTTTTGAAAAAATCGGAAATCAAGTTTTAGCAAAACATACTCAACCTCAACAAATAGATTAATAATAGTACATCATGAACCAATCCGTTTTAACACGAATTTTGAAAACCAATTTCTTAATAGCGATGCTGTTACTGACGATACAGCACCCGTTGTTAGCAAATACGCAACCTAATGCGGCTATCAGAATCAGCCTTTCCATAAATAACGTGCCTTTGGAACAAGTTTTTTCAAAGCTCGAGCAACAAAGTGGATATACCTTTCTCTATAAAAAGGAAGACATCCAAAATCTGCGTTCGAAGAAGCTCGATGTAAAAAATCAAGAACTTGGCGCAGTATTAACGGAATTATTTATTCCCGTCGGTCTAACTTATGAAATAGATGACAAGGTCATTATCGTACGCAAAGCGACAATACCACGAAATAGAATCGCTACAACTCAGGTGCAACAAGATCGAACTATTAAAGGTCGTGTAACCGATACATCGGGAGAGCCACTTGCAGGGACGACTATTTATTTTAAAGATGGTCCTAGGACGGTATTCCAAACGGACAATAGTGGTAAATACGAAGTGGCCCTTTCAGCAACAACAAGAAATCCCACACTGGTGTTTAAACACGTAGGGATGATTGCACAAGAGATTCCTCTTGGTACTCGAAATGTCCTGGATGTAAAATTGGCGGCAGCTACTAATGTACTGGAGGAAACGGTTATCACAGGTGGGTATGGTACGGTACAAAAGCGCTCGGATATGGTCGGTAGTGCCTATCAAGTTACCGCCGATCAAATTAAAACTCTACCGGCACAACGGGTCGACAATCTGCTGGAAGGCTTGGTTCCCGGATTACAGGTAGATTTTAATACTGATCTAGCTAGCAGCACACGTCCACGTATGAATCTACGCGTCCGCGGGGAGGCTTCGCTCTCTGCTTCCAACGAACCGCTATGGATTGTTGATGGTATACGTGTATACACAGGAGACCGTACAAATTTGATTCCTGGAATGAGTACGTCGGTCAGCCCGTTATCTTACCTGAACCCGGACGACATTGAAAGTATTACCGTACTCAAAGATGCAACGATGGCCTCTATCTATGGGGCAGACGGTGCAAACGGCGTCGTTCTTATCACGACTAAGAAAGGTAGAAAAATGGCTCCCAACTTAAATTTTTCTACACGATATGGAGTTTCCCATATTAATAAATCCACCCGGTTTAAGGTACTCAATGCCGAGCAATATATGGAACTCGCCAAAGAATCTTATAATAATGTACCAGGAAACAACATGGCTTTCTTTCCCTATCAGGATTTGCCTAATAATCCGTATAGTGTAACCAATACGGATTGGTATGACGTATACTATGACAGAGGAACATATTTTCAGAATAACCTCAACGTCCGTGGCGGAACGGAAAATACCAGTTACTACATATCGGGAGAGTATTTCTCCAATCAATCGACGATAAAAGGAAACCAACAGGATCGCCTTTCATTGCGCAGCAATATTGATTTTACGCTAACAGAAAAGCTTCACTTAGGGTTATCTGTATCGGCGTCCTATAATGTCGACGACATTTTCAACCCTGGAACAACCTATTATTCCATGCTTCCAATTGTATCGCCATACAACGAAGATGGATCGTATAGACTATCGTACGACTATACTACACAATTGCAGGGTCCATCAACGGGAAACGATATGTTAGGCTTGGTATCAAGGCGCCTATACAGTGGTGTTGCCGAACGGGCAGAAAATGACAATTTGCAACGCAGTTTCTACACGGTGAACAATCTTGTATTGGATTATCAGATTCTTCCAGAGTTAAAATTCACGAGTCAGATTGGAGCAAACTTTCAGAGTAACCACGAAGAGATATACCGAGCGCGGACAAACTGGTCGGGAATGACTATTCAAGGCGAACCGGTAGGCTATTCTACGCGTGCACATGCTAATTTTTTAATCTGGTCGGTTATTGAACGGCTAAACTATAACAAATCTTTTGGAAAGCATCATGTAAGCGGTCTTCTAGGTTTTGAAGGCAGCTCACAAGATAATAGAAACATTACGGCAACAGGATCGGGTTTTGCTAATGACCATATTAAGGAGGTCAGCTACGCTGCCACGCGTGAGAATGGTGGCAGTAATTCCAATCGCGTACGTCGTGCATCATTTTTTGGTCAGGCTGCCTACAACTACGACGAGCGTTATTACCTCACGCTCAACGGCCGTGCCGACGGAAATTCTGATTTTGGGGATGATTCGCAATGGGGCACCTTTTACTCGGTAGGTTCTTCCTGGAATATCCATAATGAGTCTTTCTTCCACAGCAATCTGTTAAATGTTCTAAAGGTCAAAGCGTCCTTTGGTACGAACGGAAACTCACGCCTGGGATCGCAACGTGCACAAGGGATGTACAATTATAATACATCAAACAACTATCTCGGCATAAGCGGTTCTACTATGGCAAACGTTTGGAATCGCGAGCTGAGCTGGGAACATTCGTATATGACCAATATTGGTGTGCGGGCAAACTTTAAGAACCGTGTTGACGTCGAGCTCGAAATATATAACAAAAAAACGGTTGACCTCTTACAGGAGCAAGATGTATCCCGTGCTACGGGTGATACGCGGGTAACCAAGAATGTAGGCTCTACACAGAATCGAGGTATCGAGCTGACAGTGGAGTCGATGAATATAGACAACGGGAGATTCAGCTGGTTTACGCGAGCAAATATTTCCCGTAACCAAAACAAATTGCTGGAACTCTACAAAGGCATCCCCCAAGTGCGTGATCGCACGATATGGACGGAAGGTGAAGATTTGAGCACTTATTACTTAGTCCGCTGGGCGGGGGTCGATCCGCGGGATGGTGCTCCTTTATGGTATGATGCTCAAGGTAATATCACACGTGTATTCAACCTTGCTGACCGGGTACCGGGCAAGACCTCAACACCTTCTTTTCACGGAGGCTTGAGCAATACCTTTACATATGGAAGCTGGTCGTTGCACATGCTGGCGACCTATACTGTCGGCGGATACGGATTTGGTTCCTTCGGTAGAAATGCCTCCTCGGACGGACTAAATTTGATGACCGACAATCAGTCCATAAATCAACTGGACCGCTGGCAAAATCCGGGAGATTTAGCATTGTCTCCACAGCCTTTATGGCAGGTCACCAATGCCAATTCTACCCGAAACTCAACACGCTATCTTTACGAGAAGACGTTCCTCCGTTTGAAAAACATTGCCCTCTCCTACAACCTGCCGGAGAGCCTCTGGCTGAAAAGTATAGGGTTAAAAGGAGCGGGACTTTCTTTTGTTATCGATAATATCGGTGTGTGGACCCCTTACGATAAATCTGACAGAAATTCTTATAAACAAGCTATGTCCGGATATCCTATGGAAAGAACGTATTCCATGGCTTTGAACATTCAACTTTAAGCACCTACAAATATGAATACGAAGAAATTAAAACAACTCGGTCTATGCGCACTGCTATCCCTATCATTCAGCAGTTGCGACAAATTCCTGAACGTCGTGCCGGTAGGTGAAACCACGATGCCCGTCCTCTTTTCGGATATGGACGGCATCCGCGCGGCGATGCCCGGAGTATATGCGAAAACATACGATTACTATTCCAGCCATTTTTATTTATATCCCGAAATAGCGGGAGATTTATTGATTCTCAATCTAGAGTCTGCAGGCGCTCGGATGGATATATACAACTTCAATTCCGATCCCGATAACGAAGCAGGACCTTCGTCTAAAATATGGCAGGAGATATTAGCAGCGCTCGCCAATATCAATAATGCGCTTTACTATCTTCCAGGGTTAGAAGAAAAGTATCCTGAAAACAGAGAGGAATTGGCGGGTTACCGCGCGGAATTACTTTTCCTGCGCGCTTTAGCACACTTTGACCTCTGCCGCAGTTATGCACAACCTTACAACTACACGGCAGATGCACAACATATCGGTGTGCCTATTTTAACGCGGACGCCAGGACCGGAAGACAATGTGGATCGGCAATCGGTAAAACAGGTCTACGACTTCATTATCGAAGATTTAACCGCTGCGGAAAAGATTCTATTGCAGCTCCCAGAGCAACGCAGTGCGAGTGTCCGCTCCTATTATGCCTCAACAGTTGCGGTGCAGGCATTACTTAGCAGGATTTTCCTCTACAAAGAAGATTGGGATCGGACGATTAGCTATGCAGATAAAGTGACAGCAAGCCTGACATTGGCTAATGGAGAGGACTATCCTGCCATGTATTTTAGTTTAGAGGGAGCGGAGAAAGAAATGATTTTTCGTCTTAATGGACTGGACAAAAGTTCGTCTATCTTCAGTTTTTTCAATTTTCGGACGACACAAACAGATGGTACAGAGATATATCTTTTACCGTCAGCGACACCCAGCGATACGTTGCTAACCTTATTAGATAATCTGGAGGATATACGGAACACCCATTTGCTCTTCTCCTTTGATTCCCGAGTCTTCACCCGAAAGTTCGATGCTATACAGACTGACATCGAAAGCAATCGGCAACATATCAACCCGATAATCTTACGTCTGTCGGAAATCTACCTCAACCGCGCAGAAGCCTACATCGGGAAAAAACAGCCTGCCTTAGCTGCAGCTGATATCAAGGCGATTCAGGCCAGGGCTTTAGGGCAGGCGATCACCGACATTGAATTGCCGGAAACAGACCTACAGGCCATGACGCAAATTGTATATGAAGAGCGGATGCGGGAACTAGCGTTTGAAGGACATCGGTTATTCGATATCACCAGACGGAAACAAAACCTCGTTCGAGATGAGAATACGAACTCTACGGTACGAGAGCTCAGCTATCCGAGTGATTACTTTGTGCTACCTATCCCACTCCGAGAGTTGGATGCCAACCCCAATATGGAAGGAAATCCTACTGTCAACAATTAACACGAAACAACATGAAAAGAATAATATATAGTTTAACATCCATTATTATCCTCTTCTCCTCTTGCGGAAAAGATGAACATGAGCCCTTTGACCATCCGTTTATACATATTATGAATAATAACGTCTCTTCCGAGACAGTAAACTACATGGCGAGTTCTGTTCGAACATACAATATCTATCTAAGTTCTAAACCGTTGACAGAAAACCTAGAAGTAAATTTTCAGGTAACAGCCGGCGATGGGCTAAAAGAGGGCGTTGATTATGAACTGGTTACAACAGGCAACACCATCCTCTTCTTACCGGGTATTTATGATATGCCCGTACGTGTACGTTGGCTTCCTAGTCCCGATTTAGATCCGTCGAAAGATAACACACTGACGATTGAACTGGTGGGTAATAATCAAGATTTCACATTGGGCCTACCCGGACCGGACCAACGTCAGAAAAAGTTTGTCATCACTAAAACCCGATAAAATTACATGAGGAAAATCCTACATATTGTCGTATTCAGCTGGGTTGGTATCTTGCTACTCCCAAGTGCTTTAGCACAATCGCCGGAGCAACCCGTCGTAAAAGGTAAATTGAAGAATGGGATGACGTATTACGTACAGCCAAATCCTTACCCAACCGGAGAGGCTGTATATCGGCTATTTGTTAAAACAGGTTCGTTGGCAGAGGAAGAAGAACAACGCGGGTTAGCCCATTTTCTGGAGCACATGGCTTTCAACGGTACCCGACATTTCCCGGAGGATTCGTTAATCCGGTTTTTAGAACAACAAGGTGCGAAATTCGGGAAAGACCTCAACGCACATACCTCCTATAATGAAACGGTGTATAAACTACAGCTTCCCTCTAAGGATACGGCGCTCGTCAATCAAACCCTAACTATTCTTGCGGACTGGGCAGGTGGATTGTCATTGGATAGTGTGGCTATTGAGAAAGAAAGGGACGTGATATTTTCAGAATGGTTATCCCGGAAGAGCAACAGTGAAGAGGTACAGGAAGCATTTTTAGAAGCGTTATTTAACGGGTCACATTATGTCAACCGTAAAGTGATCGGAGACACATCGGTGATTCTCCGTGCACCGGCTGAACAAATACGTGCTTACTACCGGGATTGGTATACGCCATCGCTAATGGCTGTGGCCGTGGTTGGCGACGTTGACGGTGATTGGACAATAAAACGTATCCAAGAAAAATTTGGCTCTTTATCCACAAATAAAAAACAACCTAAACATTGGCCTATTCCAAAATATACAGGGAATACCTTTAAAAAAGTCCTCAGCGACGGTGAGCGCAAAGCTGAACTCAATATTATCCGCTTAATGGATTTAGCGAAACCTGTCCATAACGAAAAAACATACCGCGAATATCTGGAAACAGATGTCTTACGGATGTTATTGCGACGCCGGTTTAGTGACTTATCCTTTCAAAATCCACCTTACACAAAAGGAAGTATACAGGCTTCTAATTTCCTAAACGCCAAGCGGACACTTATTGCGAGTGTTACCATCAATCCCGACAAACCAGATTCTTCGATTGTGGTGTTTGCTAACCAAATTGCTCAACTGATACAATATGGTTTTGATGCAAATGAAATTGCCACTGTTAAGAAAAGCTATAGTGCACAACTGGAACGCAAAGCAACGAATACCAAGCCTACGCCGTCTGCCGCTTTAATGGATGAGCTGTATGATGATTTTTACAAAGGACAACCCATCATTTCCGCTCAACAAGAACACCATTGGTATCAACAAAACATTAACCGGATAGATTCTATATCTCTATTACGGCGTCTCCAAAAGTGGTATACTCCCGATAAAGCGTATTACTTATTGACCGGGTACACACAACTAGACTCCCTGTTGCCAAGTGAAACTGCTATTCTGAACTCGTTTGAAGAAGCACAAAAAAAGAAGCAACCGCGCTATCATAAAACACTGCATGTGGCTGATGCCTTAATGGAAGATGTACCCACGCCTGCCAGCATCCAACACAGCACTTACCAAAAAGCTATTGCGGCTGAACAAATTTTACTCTCGAACGGCGTGCAAGTTATCTTTCGGAAACCCGTTATTGACCGCGATCATATAACGGTTACAGGTTTCCGAAAAGGGGGACTATATGCCGTAGACTCGGCAAATTATGTTACAGGATTATATACCGGACAAGTACTGGCGCTCAGCGGTGCCGGAACTCTCGGCAGAGAATCTTTACGGCATTACCTAACGGGCAATTCAGCTTCCGTTCGGTTTCTCATTGACAAAACCCGCTCCGGTATCGCGGGCAGTGCAGAACGGAGAGATATGGAAACACTATTTCAGCTGATTCATCTCAAGTGGACGGCACCACGGGTCGATAGTGCCATTTTTGTACAAGTAAAAGAAAAAGCAATTGATGCTTATCGGCATATAAACAAAACGCCAGCCTCTCTTTTTGGAAGAGATTTAGGGTATCTCTTAAACGGAAAAGATTATACCACGCGGGAGCTAACAGACAGTATCCTCAACGAGGAGCTAAAGCAAGACCGTATCCTTCCCGTTTTTGAACGAGCGTTTGGAGCAGCAGATGGATTTACCTTTATCGTCATTGCCGACCCCAAAGACGAACAGGTACGTGAGTTGGTTTTGACTTATCTTGGCGGGCTTCCAACGGGTCCAACACATACCGCCTACCAGTATAATCGGCCACCTGCTAATTCTGGTCAGATTTTTGAAAAATATGTAGGGGATACCGAGAAAGCTTCTGTTTGGTTAACCTATCAAACCAATACTGTACCGGTCAGATACCACAATTATCAATTACAAAATGATATAGCTACGGCCGTAATCCGAATGAAATTATTGAAAGAATTACGTGAAGATATGGGTATGGTATATAGCGTAGGCGTATCTGGCAGTGCGACACAACACCCTAGTGCATTGGCTCGTACAAGTATCCGTTTCGCCTGTAAGCCCGAGGATGCAGAACTACTTATCCACACGGTGCAAAATCGCTTGAAACAGCTTGCAAAAGATCCTGATAGCTTCGCCTCTACCTTAGAAGATGTGAAGAGTAATCTCCGGAAAGAAATAGACTTGGACAGGCAAAAAGATACGTTTTGGAGTAGTTATATACGCAACTCGTTGTTTAATGAAGATTCTTTTGATTTTATAGAACGCTATGATGACGAACTTAAAGCGATTACACCACCTGTGATTGCATCATTCATCAAGCAGCAAATAGCGAATATTTCTCCGGTGAAAGCAGTATTGTACCCCACGAAAGAGGACATACCAAAGCAGAAAAAACAACAACAGTATCCCAATTGAAATAATATCAATAATTAATAAATATGAAACAGTTAAACACCTTAACCTACTATCTTTTGATAGCGATTGCCACACTGACAGTAAGTTCTTGTAGCAAAAATGAAAACAACGTACCGGACAAAGCTGACCCTAAGATGCTTTCTTTCGGTTTTTATGCTGAGGATAACGAAGGCAACCTCTTTCGTGATTACATTGTCGACAATGTAACAGGTAATACCATTCTAATTGAACTTCCTAGAGAGGTTGACCGAACACAACTGGTAGCACGTTTTACGACAACGGATAACGTTACTGTAACGGCTGACGGTGCCCGACAACAATCGGGTGTGACGGCTATGGACTTCAGCACCCCAGTAGACTACATCGTAACCGAAGGGCAAACCAATATTCGCTATACCGTGAGTATCGCCAATGCCTCAGACTATGTCTGGACAAGATTGGGTGCTTACACAAACGATGCAGTACTCGATTTTAGAATGGCAATACACCCCACATCCCATGCTCCTTATTTCTTATATAGCCTTAGCAACTCAGACACCGAACTACGAAAAGCGCATGCCGCTAAGTACGAAAACGGTTCTTGGACTGCTTTGGGCGGAGCGCTATCAGCTGGCCGTATCGTTACGGAATTAGCGATGGCATTTAATGACGAAGGAAAGCTATTTGTAAGCTTCCCGGACTATGCTACTACACCAGCACAAGCACCTATCGTACAAAGTTACGACGGTAGCTCATGGTCTGTAGTGGGTGGCGGTCCCGTTTTCCCCGCTGCTGTGAGTTATACCGCAATGGCAATAAACCCCACAAATAATTTCCCTATTCTCTTCAATCAAATCAGTGACAGAAATTATACCGTTCCTCGAAGAGCAACAGTATTCTCTCATTTCAATGGTAGTGCTTGGAACGTCGACAACAGGATAACAGGACGAGAAGATGGATTAACTGGAGGGATCATGAAGGCCAAAACGGTTGGAGATGCAGTTTATATCGCTATATTCAACGCCACAAATCCTTCGACATACTCTGTTTATAAGTTCCAGAATGGTCTTTGGACTACCATTATTGATCAGGCTCTAGAAGAAGGTGCGACAGGTTTATATGTGAGAGATTTTGACATGGATGTTGATCAAGACGGGAATATATACATCGCTGCTGCAGATAATGCCACTGGTTCTCCTAAGCCAAGGATAAAAAAATACGACGCATCCACGAAAACTTGGAGCCAAATAGGCAGTGTTATTGAAGTAGATCAGTCGATGGTAAATACTCGATATTACCATATAGCTGTCGCTCCTAACGGAGTAGTCCATATTTTTTATCGTAACGAACAAGCGTTTCCAACAATTCAAACTTTTGATTCTGAAACACAAGATTGGAGATCACCAGTAGTATTAGAAAGTGTAAGCACCAAAGGAACTTTAATCTCTTTGGATTTCGCTATGGATGGTACTGGTTACGCATCATACATCAGCGAAGCAGATAATATTGTATTGTACAAATACGATGTTCCTGCGAACTAGATCGTATTATTTTTGTTGATTGTAACGGTGGGGTTCCTCTCGGAATCCCCTGTTTTAAATTCTTTTTTATGCAAAAACGACCTCTACTTTTCTTTTATCTGATTTTTCTTCCGGCATTCCTTTGGGGACAATCCATCACTTGGATAGAAGGCTCCGTATTTCAAGACAAGAACCAAAACAAGGTTTTAGATCGAGGAGAACGAGGATTAAAACGCATTGCGGTATCAAATGGGAGAGAAATCGTGTATACAGATAGTAAAGGCTATTTCCGAATTCCGGTTATTGTCGGTAATGCCATATTTCCAATATTACCTAACGGATACACCCTTGTCAAAGAAAAAGGAGAACAGGTAAATAATGCGTGTTTTTACTATGTTGATAGCATGGCTACGTCTACCCAGAAATATGATTTTGCGTTGATACCGGAAAAACAACCGTCCTCTTTTCGTATCGGTGCCATCGGTGATGTACAAGTAGGCAGTGCAGAGGAATTAAATTACGCTGCAAAAAGTATTTTCCGCGAATTAGCAATCCGACAAGATGTCGCCTTCCATATTATCTTAGGTGATTTGGTAAACGACCAAACGGACTTGCTGACCCCTTTCAAAAGCATGCTCCAAACTTTACCAGCCTCTTCTTGGACATTAGTCGGAAATCACGATCGGAACACGGCAAATACAGCGCACATGGACGATCACTTTAACCAACATTTTGGTGCATCCACCTATGCTTTCAATTATGGTGGTGTGCATTTTATCGTCCTCAACAATGTATTTTCTACGGGCAAACGTTCTTATGAAGGTCGTGTTTCTGGTGATCAGCTACAATTCATAGCGAACGACTTGAAAACCGTTCCAACAAACACACCTGTCGTTGTCGCACAACATATCCCAATGCGCTATACCCGCAACCGCAGTGACGTAATTAAATTATTAGAAGACTTCTCCAACGTACTGATTCTTTCCGGCCATACGCATCAAGTGAGTCGCCATTTCTATAATGAAGGGCGTATACAAGAGCTCGTGGCGGGTGCTCCTTCTGGTAATTGGTGGACAGGTGAAATCGACACACAGGGAATACCCGAGGCACTGATGCAGTGTGGTACTCCTAGGAATTATTTCACTATTGATTTTGATCAAAAAAATTATCGAATCAATTATAAAGGAATCGGACTTGACGACAATCAACAGATGGATTTGACACTTCATGGGGATACGCTGATAAGCAATCTATACGGTGCTTCAGACAGCACTTCTGTACAAGTACGCCTAAACGACGGACAGTGGTTTGCTATGGAGCATGTTAAAAGACCTGCAGAATCCGTCCTTCGTATCATTGAAAATAACAAAGAAAAACGCTTCCCCGCATCTGGAAAGCGCATTAACCCACTACGCAAACGTATATCGCCCCATATCTGGCAAGCTGTTGTCCCGCAACTACGTTCACCAGGTGTACATAAAATTTGTATTAAAGCTGCTGATCAGTTTGGTTACACTGTCGAAAATATAGAAATGCACTTTGTTCCGGCGGAGAAACCTTAACTCTTTCCTATCTTCTATCTGGTTTATTATCAATTGTCAATCTTTCGTTGCAGTTCGCCTACGATTTTCTGTTATCGATAACATAAGATTCGATTTTAGATATCTTATTATCCCTGAAATGGTAAACATCACAAAAATGCCCTTTATATTCAGTACCATCTTGCAGTTTGCCTGTGCTCTGACCTTGCACAGATGCCTTGTCACCTTCGATTACTATAGTGCCGAATTCAAAGCTCGTATGTTCAGGCATATCGCTACCGTCCATGTCAAACACTTCTTTTTTACCATTGATTATCGTATGTCCGGAAGACGAAGTATACATTTCCCAAACTACGTTTTCCGCTAAATAGTCCATGAAGCCCTCCATATTTCCCTCAACAAAAAGCCGGTTGATTTTCTCTACCAATTGTCTTATATTTTCCATAATTGATAAACAACAGCTTAAGCAAATTGTTCTAACGACTATTATTTGACTTTAAATAAAAGTGAATCAAGAATTTATTGCATATGGGGCTAAGCACTTAATGGGCGCCTGATCTGCGATGAGTTTGCTACCGTAATATCTAGCGAACACGGTTGATAGAACGATCTATTCCTGTTTCCGTGCTTGCGATCCATTTTTGATACTTGATTACTTCGGACTTCAGCCTGCTGAGCGCGTAGCCAATAATAGCGACATCATCCACCCATCCTAAAACCGGTACGACATCAGGAATGGCATCAAGTGGAGCAATAACATACACAACAGTCGCTACGATAATTCCAAGATTTAGCTTACCTATTTTGTAACGGCCTTTAATCGAATCGTTAGCCATCGCTAAAATAAGTTTAAATTCCGCTTTTCTATCGGAAAGATGTTCCGCTAAATTATCGGCATCGGCTATATCTTTATTAGTAAGACTATATGTTTTGAAAACCTTGAAAAGCGCCAACGCTTTTCCCAAATACTTCAGTTTTTGTAGTACCATTGAACGAATAAATTTATTAACACGAATCCCATAAGACCAAATTTCGATCCATTTTTATATTCCTGCCATCTTTACATGCTTATAACTATCTAAGGATATTTGCAAAAATTTAATATAACATTAACTTCCAAATCATAACATTATAGTAGCTTTATACATATTAAGTTAGTTTTTAACGTAAAACGATCATATTATGAGAACTATCTTCAACTTCTTTCAACGTTTTATCTTCCAATTGCTGATCCCTCAGTTTAGATCCTTCTATTCTCCCCTCAGATCCCATCAAGATTAGGCATATAAAAAGAGAGATAGCATGTATTTAAAACAGAATCGGTAGATGGCGCCATTAAAAAAGGAAGCCTTTGATGATGATTTTATCTGGGGCATTTCTACAGCTGCTTATCAAATTGAAGGAGCACACAACAAAGACGGCAAAGGCCCCTCTATCTGGGATGTTTTTGTACAGAAGAAAAAAAGCCTATTACACGGCCAACATGGCAATATAGCATGTGACTTTTACCACCGATATACAGATGATCTGATTTTAATGCGAAAACTGAACATATATAACCATCGGTTTTCCATTGCCTGGAGCCGGATCCTTCCTGAAGGAAACGGCCGGATCAACCAACAAGGGATCGATTTCTATAATAAACTGATCGATCTATCGCTGGAACTGGGAATAAGACCGTGGGTCACGCTGTATCACTGGGATCTACCTCACGCGTTGGACAGAAATGGTGGCTGGACAAATAGGGATGTAAAGGAATGGTTCGGAAACTACGTAGCAATCTGCGTAAAACATTTCGGTGACCGGGTAAAAGACTGGATCGTTCTGAACGAGCCTACCGTCTTTTGTGCGGCTGGTTATTTTTTCGGGATTCATGCTCCTGGCAAAAACGGTCTTGACGCGTTCCTTGCTGCTACCCATCACACGGCACTTGCCCAAGCACATGGAGCAAGGGTAATCAAATCATTGCAAACAGACAGCAACGTAGGCACAACATTTTCATGTTCACATGTGCAGCCTTTCTCCGCCAGCGAAAAAGACGCCCTTGCTGCTGAAAGAGCAGATCTGCTGCTCAACAGGCTGTTTATAGAGCCATTACTTGGTCTAGGCTACCCTACAGGTAGCATTAAAGTACTAAATAGGATTGAAAAATACATGCAACAGAACGATGAACAGGATTTGAAATTTAATATGGATTTTATAGGTCTACAGAACTATACCAGGGAAATCATCAAGCATTCTTACTTTGTACCTTATATACAGGCGAAAATCGTCAACGCTAAAAACCGTGCAGTAGAAACAACAGCAATGAAATGGGAAGTGTATCCCAAATCGGTTTATCATATCTTAAAAAAATTTAGTGCATATCACAACATTCCTCCACTGATCATAACCGAAAATGGCGCAGCTTTTCCTGATAATGTGGTGAACGGAAAAATAGACGATCCGAAGAGAAAACAATATCTACAGGACGCGATTCAGCAAGTATTACGCGCCAAACAAGAGGGTGTGAATGTTAAGGGTTATTTCGTATGGACATTTCTAGACAACTTTGAGTGGGCAGAAGGATACGTCCCGCGCTTTGGACTTGTATATGTCGACTTTTCTACACAACAACGGATCGTGAAAGCGTCTGGACATTGGTATGCTGAGTTTCTGAAATAAAATTCCCGTGCCGACACCGGGGTCGAACTCTGGACGATGCTCGGAAACAGTCTCTCTACAGGAATCTGTAAGGCTCGATACCGTGATGAAAAGGAAATGGACCGCGAGATCAAAAAATTAGCAAAGCCTGCATATGCAGGCTTTGATTTTTATTCCCCTCTACTTTTTGTTAACAAGAGTCAAATGTAGAAGGGTTTTACGACTTAAAAACGGAAACTTAAAGAGAAGGATCCAGAATTGAAGAAGTTTTGAAAATCATTCAAGCTTAAAGAGAAACTGTTCGTTGTTGAGTTCTCGCCCGATTTTAAGGAACTGAATCCAACAACATTCGAAAAAGTATAATTTATAGCGACATTTCTTGTGATAAAGAAGTTCATCCCGATACCACCTCTAATAGCGTATTGTTTGGTATTAGGTAAATCAAAAATATCATCGTTATAGCTCATATCCATAAAATGACCCTCCAGCGACGTGAAAGTCTTAAAGCGTGTGCCAAGATCCAAAAAATAATAACGGCCAAAAACTCCTGCAGAATAATGGTTATAATCGATTGTTCCTTCGGTAGCGTCAATGCTCTCTTCAAACTTCCCATTGCCGATACCAAAAGACAAACCCAGAGCTAGCTTATCTGTTAGAAAATAACTTGCTTGTGGTTGGAACCCAAAAGCGGAGCGCTTGTCATAATTTTCCATCCCTCCCTCTTGTACCGAGGCACTCAATGTACCTTCTACCAAAAAATTACCTTTCTTGAAATTAAACTCCTGCGCTTTCACTATAGCGACAAAGCTCATCAAAGCCACCAATATAATTGTAAATTTCTTCATGTGTCTATAAAATATGAGATAATTAGAACTTGAAAGTCAAGGAAAACTGACCGGATTCAAAAAAATTACGAAATGAATTCACATTCACGTTAAACCTGCTGACGTTATCAGCATCAGGCATATCTGGTTTGTCTATAGAATAGGAAATCAGATTTGCGAACGAATAACCGATAGCTATCTTAGGTGTAATAAAAAAGTTTGCACCGATACCTGCACTGGCGGCATAGGTATCTAACCTATCATAATCATAATTAGTATAATTATCGTAATTGGTAAAGCCATAAGATGCAGCTCCCTCCGCATAAGTTTTAAAACGTTTCCCTAATTCTAAGAAATAATAACGACCAAATGCCCCGAACCGGTATGATTGCGTTTTGCTATCACCCGACATTTCGCCCGACATTATATTTTTATCTAGCCGATATCCTAAGTCAAGTCCCACTGCAAATTTTTCTGTTAAAAGGTATCCGACTTTAGGATTTAAGGTTAAGCTAGTACTTTTCCACTGCCAATCTCCTTTTCTCTTCGTGGAGTACAATCCAGCGTTTCCTTCCAGAAGTATATCCCCCTTCTGAAAGTTAAATTCCTGTGCATGCGACATTGCCGCCAAACAAGTCGCTGCGAACAGCATAAGTAAAATTTTTCTCATTGATTTATGAAATGTATAGATAAATAATGTCGCCAAAAATAGAATTATATTTCTAGAATAAAAAACCATCACGGTAACATATTCCGTTTCATTAATTCCCGTGTGTTCTTCCACATTCGTTAAATAAAAAATCTCTATCTATATTTGGTCAGCAAGATTTTTTGAAAACATACTTTGGACCAGTAAATGCAAGATATATATACGAACGACAAAAGCTTTGAGCGAAAGGATTTTACCTGTGCCTCGTTAAACAAAGGCGAATATGAAAATTGTGTTTTCAACAGTTGTAATTTTGCGGAAAGCACACTAAGTGGAATTAGGTTTATAGATTGTACATTTGAAAACTGTAACTTGAGTTTGGTGACACTGGAAGCAACGTCGTTCCAGCATACAAAATTCGTAGGTTGCAAAATGTTGGGGTTAAAATTTGGCACCTGTAACCATTTTGGCCTCTCATTCTCGTTTGACAACTGCCTGTTGGATCATTCTTCTTTTTTCAAAACGAAAATCAGAAAAACCGTTTTCCGTAATTCCCAATTACGGGAAACTGATTTCGCAGAATGCGATTTGACAGATTCTGTGTTTGACAATTGCGATCTGGCAAATACTTCGTTCGATAGAACAGTACTAGAAAAGGCTGACTTCAGGACAGCATACAATTATTCAATAGATCCGGAAGCAAACCGCATCAAGAAAGCTAAATTTTCGCTTGGAGGACTCTCCGGGCTGCTATCGAAGTATAATATCATAATCGAAAGATAAATTCACCTACTTTGCCCAGCCAGAAGATTGGTGCAATGGTGGATTTGTGCTAACGACTATATTTCGACCACATAAGAAGCCATGGTCTTAATGGTTGTGCTCGTCGTATTTTTAAATTCATAAAAATCTGCAAAAGCATACTGTTTGCCGTCCTTCATTTTCATCATACCATTCACGGCACCTTCCTTGCCGTGTGTTACGACTTTCTCTATGGTTATTTCGACAACCTCTTTCCCTTTCATCTCGTTAATCGCTTTGGAGAAGCTGTCTTTTCCTTCAATAGTTCGTTCGCCCATTACCTCCCAAACGATATCATCTGCCACTTGGGCAATAATAAATTTAGCATCTCCTTTTCCGAAAGCTATATTAAAATCTCGGAGAAACGTGCGTTTCGGAGAATGTCCACAGTCTGTTTTTACATTTATTTTAAGCATATAGTTTACATATTCTAAGATAGATCACAAGTTAACGATTTCTGCCGCTGTCTTAACTTGTCATAGGTCAAGAAATTTGTTTCAATATGGAACATGCAGTGAGATGCCTATGTCGAATTCATGTAAAGTCTGCTGTAGTTATTCTTAACGGATGATATTTGCGTATTTTACCAAGAATTGAGATATTAGCGATATCCTGTTGTTAGGAAATACGTAAGACACCATGAATAAAACCTTTAAAGCATTAATACGGATAAGAAACTATTTCGTATATCTGATCTTTGCATTATTCCTATCAGCCTGTTCCACAGCCAGACAATCAACATATGCAGACCTAAAAAGCAGTAAAAATTTGGCAATCAGCATACTGAACAAGCAAATCGACGAGTTTAACAGTTATGTTGGCCGACCTGCTTCTGATGGACATATCGACAAGCAAAATAACAAGGCGTTTCTCCGTGATAATATCCCACTGTTTTTGTGTTCGGATAACAACGTCACAAAAGTCTATAATTACCGCTGGTGGATGATTTCTAAACACCTCAAGGCGTCTGTTGACCCTTATGATGAACAAACATATTGGGTATTTACAGAGTTTTTCGGCGATAAACCTTGGGCCACGCTCAGCGGTGCTATCCCCTGCCCCGCTGGACATCAGTTTTACGATGTGCGCTGGCTTCGGAATCCGGAATTTTTAAAATCTTACGCAGATTACTATATGCGGGGATCAGCCTCCCGCCTAAACCAGCGGGAAAACGCGAACTTCCTGACCTATACGTCGCGTCCAGAAAGTCACCATTACTCCAGTTGGATGGTCAATGGTATAGAGGCTTTTCTTAAAGTGCATCCCGACAATGACTGGCTGTATGGCATCCTGCCCCACTTGGCTGCTCATCAACAGGTCTGGGATACGCTGTTTACGGTAACTGACCCACATGCAAAAACGGCAGGTATGTACAAATTTCTAGATCTCTACGATGGTATGGAATTCAGTCTATCTACGGTACTTGGACTTATAGAGAGTGATGGCGCTTATAGCCTCTATACCGATGCCAATTGGCGTAACTATTATTTAGGTTGGGGAACAACCAAAAATGCCGCTCAGTCTCCGCATGCCAAACAGTATCCCGAGGCTTATCGCAGTGGCTATCCAGATTTTTATATGGTAAGGCCTACCTTAAACGCTTATGCTTATGCCAATCTACGTTCGCTATCTAACCTATACACCTTAACGCATCATAATTTTGCTGATCGGGAAGCCAAAAAAATGGCAATGGAATATAAAATAAAGGCGGAGGATATTCAACAAAAAGTGCTCGACGTGCTGTGGAATGAAGAGGATCAGTTTTTCTATAGTTATACCGCTGGAGACAATAAATTTGGTGCACGCGACTTCGAAGCACGCGTTCGCGAATCAGTGGGTTATACGCCTTGGTATTTCAATATGATCCCATTTTCGGATAATGGAAAATACGAAGGAGCTTGGCAGATATTCGCTTCTGAAAAAGGTTTTCACAATACCGGAGGTATGACTACCGCCGAACAGCAACACCCTTATTATAACGAACAGGCCTATGCCTGGAATGGACGTGGTTGGCCGTTTCAAAATTCGGTCGTGTATAAGGCGTATGCCAACTATCTGAGAAATTACAAAAAGCAGGTTACAGAGATTGATAGGCAATTGCTTTACGACTACGTGCAGAAATTAGTAGCTACGCATGGCGAAAAACCAAATATCGGGGAATGGTACATTCCAAGTGAACGGGGAACATTCGGTGGTGAGAAAGATTACTTCCACTCGACGTTTCCGGATATCATCATAGCGGATCTATTGGGGTTTAACCCCTTGCATCAAGACCAGTTTATTATACAGCCGCTACTGCCTGAAAATACTTGGTCTTATTTTTACTTAGGCAACATTGCCTACCACGGCAGAACAATCGACATCATCTGGAAAAAAGATTGGGATCTGCAAAAAGAAGGAGATCAAAGTGCATTGCGCATCTGGGTAGACGGTCTTTTGGTTAAAACCAGCAACCGCTTAGACGATAAAGTGGTTGTGAAGATTCCCCAGCGTCCCTGACAAAAAATGCCACCATCTGTATTTTTGTCTTGATGACAAGAAATATTGACAGTTGGAGAGGCTGTATCACAAAAGAATATGTCAAGGAAATGGTTAATTTGTTAAAATGTTGTTAAACCAAGCTGTCATAAATATTAGAGGCACGGAGGTTGATTATGTAATATTACTTTTCATAATTTAGGTTTATAATTGGTTAGTTAGTTAAAAGATCCTGAAGCTCCCCGCTTCAGGATTTTTTTATGATTTGCTCTTTCTTCCTATTCCTGCATAGCCGTCTGATACATCGACTTCGTATACCGTTTATTGCTACCACTTAGCTCGTTCATATTGCACTGGCCAGCTTATATCTACCTTTAATTCGTGTGCTGCCCGTAACGGGAAATGTGGATCTCGTAAAAACTCCCTGGCGAGCATAACTAAATCTGCCTCTCCATTGACCAAAATAGATTCTGCCTGTATAGCGTTTGTGATCAGTCCCGCCGTAGAAGTCAATGCGCCGGTTTCTCTTTTTATTTTTGCGGCAAAAGGCGTTTGATATGCAGGCCCTACAGCAATTTTTTGATGGTTCACGACACCGCCACTCGTCACGTCCATGACATCGACATTTTTTTCCTTTAAGATCCTTGCCAATGACGAAGCATCTTCCGGCGTCCATCCACCCTCTGCCCAATCCGTTGCTGGAATACGCACGAAAAGTGGAGTTTTCCGAGGTAAAACAGATTGAACACTTTCCACCACTTCGAGCAACAGTCGGATTCGGTTTTCAAAGCTACCTCCATAGGAATCGGTACGCCGATTCGCTAACGGAGATAAGAACTGGTGGAGTAAATAACCGTGGGAAGCATGTATCTCAATTACTTCAAATCCTGCTCTTAGAGCTCTTTCGGTAGCTTTCTTAAAATCAGAAATAACCTTTTGAATCCCTTCCAAATCCAATGCTAGGGGCTTTGGATAATTCTCGGAATAAGGAACGGCAGACGGAGCAACAGTCTGCCAGCCGCCGGCTTCTGGTTTTACTTCATCCCGACCTTCCCAAGGAATCATCGTACTAGCCTTCCGGCCGGCATGTGCTAACTGGATTCCAGGGATGGCGCCCTGCTGCTTGATAAAAGTATTTATCTGCGTCAGTTTATCTATATGGTCGTCTTTCCACAACCCTAGATCCGCAGACGAAATCCTACCTTCAGCGGAGATACCAGTGGCTTCTACAAGAACAAGGGCTGCCCCTCCTACTGCAAAACTTCCTAGATGAACAAAATGCCAGTCATTGGCGAAGCCATCAACAGCGGAATATTGACACATCGGCGACACAATGATCCTATTTTTGAATGTTACACCTTTGATGGTTATCGGACTAAATAATATGGACATGGTATGATTATTTAAATTAAAGGAGGCCAATTTTGGCAATACTCCGTTAAAGGTATAAAAATTATCCCTGAACATGGTTGCCCGTATGTCAAAAGCACATACTGATGAGACTTCTCGTCTCCGGATTTATTTATTCTGGTTTCGTAGATGTAAATTCCAGACTGGGTTTAGTATACTATCGAAAAATTACATCATCTAGACTGTCGTCACGCTCCATAAGTTTCTTCGCATAGGGACATAGCGGTAAGATTTTTACCCCTTTTTCTCGAGCGTAGTCTATTCCTTTCATGACCAACTGCTTACCATAGCCTTTACCGTTAAATGCCTCATATATCTCCGTATGGTCAATAATGAACTTATTCTCACCAGCCCATACGTAGGTCATCTCTCCTGCAGGAATGTCATCCTCCAAAATGACAAACTTTCCTCTACGTTGATCTTCTTCTTGTTTAAATGTTATCATGTTAAGTCTCCATTTAAATTTTGTTTTTTATACAAATATACGTGGTTCTATTTGGCTATATGCTGTTTACACAAATTTAATGTTTTATATACCGTAGAGTAAGAAACGGAAAGTAACTTTATTCAGTGAAAATCTGCTAAATAAAAACATCAAGAGCCGATATAGTTGACGAAGGGAAGGAAGTGATGAAAGAAAATGGACAATAAAATATTAACAGCTATGGATACAATTATTATCACTACAGATTTTTCCGAGGCAGCGATGACTGCTACACGGTATGCAGCAGGGCTAGCCAAATCAATTGGGATTTCACGGATTTTACTCTACCATTCATATGACAATGCTCCCACAGCCACGGATATTCCTGTGGCTGAAACGGATACAATACTTGCGCATGAGGGTAGCATGCTAGCACTTGAGATTGTGGAACGGGAAATTAGGCTGATATTAGGAAGCGAGTCTGGGATAGCGGTAGAATTGTTCGCCAACGGGCTACCATTGGAGCTTGGGGTGGAACAGCTTGCTGAGCAATGGCATGCTGGATTGGTCGTGGTAGGCACAACGGGCAAAAGCGGTTTGGAAAGGTTTATAGTAGGGAGCAATACAGTGAGCCTTGCATCATCCTGTCCAGCGCCATTGATGATCGTTCCGAAAGATGCTGAGTTTGAAGGTGTAAAAAAGATCGTGTTTGCCTGTGACCTTAAACAGGTGACGAGAACCACACCGGTATCTGAGATCGGTTGGTGGCTTGAAAATCTGGGTGCTAAGCTATTGGTGCTTAATGTGGCATTGGAAGGAAAACGCTTCAATCCAGATACAATCCCGGAACAATATAAAATGCACAAGCTGTTGGATGATTTTAAGCCCGAGTACCATTATGAGGAAGGCGAAGACGTAGTTGAAGAGATTGCAGATTTTGCTGAAGATAAGGATGCGGATCTAGTGATTACCGTTCCGAAAAGCTATGGTTTTTTCGAGGGCTTGTTCCATCGAAGCGTTAGTAAGCGGCTTACGGAGAAGGTAGAGGTTCCGTTACTACTACTTAGAGAAAAGAGTCTGTAGGATTTTTTGACATAGTTTATCGAAACATTTTATCCTCGCCAACTGTTAGTTTAAAAACAAAAGGATCAATATGTTAGAAAAAATAAACGATCTGCCCGAACATGTTTTCGGAGTGAGAGCTAAGGGTGAAGTGACAGGCGAAGACCTTAAAACAGTACTGTTTCCGGGTTTGGAAGAGCTGTCACACAAGTTCAATAAAATCCATTACCTCCTCGTTTTGGATACCGACGTAAAGAACTTTACTACATCGGCATGGATACAGGATATGCTTGCTGGCATAAAGCATCTTTCCGAATGGAAAAAAATAGGTATTGTGACCGATCAGAAAGGTGTGCGGAAATTCACAGATATGTTCAGTGTTGTAGCTCCTGGGGAAGCACGTGGATTCCGTCATAATCAATTGGAACAAGCAATCGCATGGGTATCGGCTGAAGATGGCCAAGCTCAGGCGAAAACAAAATTATCATTTGGAAAAATAGCGTTGATTACCTTGGGAGCGGTATTGATAGGACGACTTTTCAGGAAACGATAGTAAAAATAAATGTCGAGGTTAAAATGATAAGGGCATTTTATAGATAGCTATTGATTTTTGTTAAGATATGTTAAATCAACTTTATGTCGACAGCTTAGGCACAGGAATTGCACTTATTTTGGTAATTCATAATTTAGGTTAATAATTGGTTAGTTACTAAAAATCCTGAAGCTCCCCGCTTCAGGATTTTTTATTCTAGCTTCATCATCCCACAAGTTATTTTATTATTTTAGTACCTCATTAAATCCACCGTGGAATCATGAAAAAAATAGGTTTTTTATCTTTTGGACATTGGGACAACCATCCAGCATATAGCACCCGTACGGCGAGCGACACCTTGCTCCAATCTATAGATTTGGCTGTAGCAGCAGAAGAAATCGGTTTAGATGGAGCATATTTCCGGGTACATCATTTTGCCAAGCAGTTGGCTTCCCCCTTCCCCCTATTGGCCGCCATAGGCGCCAGAACCCACAAGATTGAAATTGGCACTGGTGTAATCGACATGCGCTACGAAAATCCTTTGTATATGATCGAAGACGCAGGAGCTGCTGATCTAATTTCAGGTGGTCGTTTACAATTGGGTATCAGCAGAGGGTCACCGGAACAAGTAATCGATGGATGGCGTTATTTCGGATATGAGCCCAACCAAGGTGAAACTGATGCCGACATGGGGCGTGAGAAAGGTTTAGAATTTCTAGAAAAATTAAAAGGTATTGGGTTTGCTCAACCTAATCCTAACCCCATGTTTCCGAACCCACCCGGACTATTACGTTTAGAACCTCATTCGGAAGGATTGCTCGATCGCATCTGGTGGGGAGCAGGTTCAAACGCTACCGCTATTTGGGCTGCTCAAAAAGGCATGAACCTCCAAAGTTCTACATTAAAAGACGACGAAAGCGGAAAGCCGTTTCATATACAACAGGCCGAACAGATCAGGTTATTTAAAAAGGCATGGAAAGAAGCCGGGCATACACGAGAACCTAGGGTGTCTGTAAGTCGTTCAATTTTTGCACTAGTAAACGATCAAGACAGGTATTATTTTGGTCATGAAGCTAATAGGGAAGATAAAGTAGGTATGATCGAACCCAACAAACGGGCTATCTTCGGAAGAAGTTATGCCGCCGAACCAGATCAACTGATCAAAGAACTGGCCATGGATGAGGCTATCCAAGAAGCTGACACTCTGCTCTTAACTATTCCCAATACATTAGGAGTAGATTATAACGTACACGTGCTTTCTGCCATTTTAGAACATGTGGCGCCTGAGTTGGGTTGGCGGTAGCTAACGACGGACGTTGGATAGGAAATAAAAGATAAAGGAAACGATATCTGGATACCACCGTTCTATTCAGTGTAACACTATGGTAGTATCTATAAAATCGTTAAGCAACATGATGACAGAAAATTTGGTCCATCTTTCACAAACAATGCCTAGTTGGTTATGGAACTTTATACTCATTTTACTGTCGATCTTTCTCGGATTCCTCATCAAGGCGCTCCTCATTCCACTCGTCCGAAAGGCAGCGGTTGCCCAGACATCATATTCTTTATTCCGATCGTTTGTAAAGCACTTCAACCAGATCTTGAGTGTTTTCATCCCCTTACTTTTCTTCAACGGCCTGCTACCGATTGCGCGCTTGAATTCGACCACCCATCAAATCGTATCTACTGCTACGGAGATCTTTCTGATTGTTTGTTTTGCTATCATCCTAATACGGGCTATCAAGGTGTTCGAGGATTATCTATACCATCGGTTCGACGTAAACAAGGAAAATAACCTTCGCGAACGAAAAATACGAACACAGATCGTTTTTATTCGAAAACTTGTTATAACAATTATCATCATTGTTACGCTAGCGATTATCCTTCTTAGTTTCGAGAGCATGCGTAAGGTCGGCGCTGGCCTATTGACCGGAGTAGGTATAGGAGGTATTATCATAGGATTTGCTGCACAAAAATCTTTAGGTAACCTTTTGGCCGGTTTTCAGATAGCATTTACGCAACCTATCCGCATGGATGATGTATTGATCGTAGAAGGCGAATGGGGTCGAGTTGAAGAAATTAACCTTACCTATGTAGTCGTCAATATATGGGATAAGCGCCGTTTAGTGCTTCCAATTAATTACTTTATTGAAAAGCCTTTTCAAAACTGGACAAGAACAACGGCTGAAATACTGGGTACTGTTTTTATTTACACCGATTTTACGGTTCCGGTACAGCAACTGCGCGACAAACTAACCGAACTTCTTGAAGGCCATCCACTATGGGATCGGAAAGTCAACGTTTTACAAGTCACGGATCTTAAAGAACGTACGATGGAAATCCGATGTCTGATGAGTTGCCGTAACTCGGGGCAGGCTTTCGACCTCCGATGTTTTGTCCGGGAACAGATGATTGACTATATCCGAACCCAATTTCCAGAAAGTTTATCCAAGACGCGGGTTGCTTATGCGCAACAACAAGATGAATAAATACAGATTTTCCGTGTGTATTTACGGAGGATTACAAGTTCTTTTTTTTGCGCTCCTGAATAGCATGGTGAACGGCTCGAGCTGCAAGTGCCATATATGTTAGCGAGGGATTTTGTGTTCCTGTGGATGTCATACAGGCACCGTCTGTTACAAACACGTTGGAGCAAGCGTGTAGCTGGTTCCATTTATTCACGAGGGATGTAGCGGGATTATTTCCCATACGCGCACCCCCCATCTCATGGATGTCCAAGCCTGGATTCTTATTCGTCCGCATCTTGGTTATATTTTTCACCCCCGATACCTCCATCATTTCCGCGCCTTGATCTAAAAAATCTTCCAGGATTTTATAGTCGTTTTCTTGATAGCCTATAGAAGTAACCAATTGAGGGACACCATAAGAATCTATTTGAGTATCGCTCAGTCGGACGTGATTTTCAGCTATTGGTATCGTTTCTCCTTGCATCATCATACTGACATTCCACCCTCCGGGAATCAAAAGTGAATCTTTAAAAGAGGCACCCAATGTATCCGCTGGAGGATAGCCTTGGGAACGATAAGCTGAAAAAAAAGATGCGTATCCGCGTAAAAAACTAGTTTCTTGTCTAACTACATTCCTGAAGTTTGGTATTATAGGCTGGGTCGGCCTCCTTCCATAGTGATATTTGTCTTCAAATCCCTCCATTTCCCCCGATAGCGTCCCCATATAGTTATGAAACGCAATGTATTTACCGAGAATGTCGTTATCATTGCCTAGGCCATTGGGAAACCGCTTTGACCGCGAATTCAATAAGATTAGATTCGTAGCTAAAGCAGACGCATTGACAAATATTACTGGAGCAAAATATTCGATTACCTCTTTGGTTCTACGATCGACAACCCGCACTCCGGTGGCTTTACCTTTTTCATCATTGTAGACAATAGATTCGACAATAGAATTTGATTTCAATGTAAGATTCCCTGTCTTTGCTGCCCAAGGCAGTGTCGATGCATTTGAACTGAAATACCCACCAAAAGGGCATCCACGGCTACATAAAGAACGTGCCTGACATGATGTTCGTCCTTGCGCAAGATGTATCGGCTTTGGTTCGGTGATATGTGCGCAACGTCCGCTGATCACCTGCCTGTCCGAATAAAAAGAATTGATTTTGTCCTGAATTGCTTGTTCTACTGCATTCAGTTCAAATGGTGGTAAAAATTCACCATCTGGCATTGCCGGATTTCCCTCCTTTTTGCCGGATACACCAATAAACTTTTCTACATAGCTATACCAGGGAGCGAGATCATGGTAGCGAATAGGCCAATCTGTTGCAAAACCGTCCCGTGCGGGACCTTCGAAATCGAAATCCGACCAGCGTTGTACCTGTCTCGCCCAAATTAAGGATTTCCCCCCGACTTGATACCCCCTGATCCAATCAAATGGTTTTTCCTGTATATAAGGTTGCTCGCTGTCCTTCGTAAAAAAATGCATCGCGTCTTCCCTAAAGGCGTAACATCGGGACGCTATTGGATTTTCTTTCAAAATATCCAACGGAACACGGTTACGATGTATAAATTGCCAGGTATCGAGATTGGCTGTAGGGTAATCTTTGATGTGTGCAACATTCTCTCCGCGTTCTAAAACAAGCGTCTTAAGCCCCTGTTCACAGCATTCTTTAGCCGTCCAACCACCAGAAATCCCCGAACCTATTACAATAGCATCAAAATGATTAGCTTTTGGCATATATATTCAGATTATCTTCTTTTGCGAAGTATAAAAGTAATTAAAATGGAGCAATCGTAAGTTCTTTATCGAATTAGATCGCTCCATTGAGGGTCTCCTTTATCTCAAAAAGTGATACCTACGCTCAAGAAACTGTATCCAAACGTATCTTTTCACCTGTTCTACTGCTGCGCTGAGCGGCTTCCATAAATTTAAAAATTTCGATGGTTTCTATTGCTGGTACAGGAACCTTACCTGTGTCGAAGAAATTTAGAATTTCGGCTACCAAGGGGCCGTATCCGGCGAACGGCCCTAGAGGAGATATCCCAGTTTCGCCAAATGCTATTCCTGCAATATTCGCCGCTCCCTTTCTGATACCCCTTACCGATCCGATCCTGCCGTCTTCCCATATCCCCACAACCTGTTCAAAATCTGGGTGAAAAGCTCTAAATACTTCCTGACATCCAGTACCCATAACGCTGAACAACATCTCTACCCCATGGATCATGTACCATGCCTGATCGATGTGGTTAGGCTCTATTTCTGCCGGCGTATAGACATCGGCGCCCAGAACTTTACCTATTTTGCCTTCTTTCACCTCTTGAACCAACTTGTCGTAACGCAATGAAGAGGACGAGAAAACGGGAACATTATATTTATCTGCCAACACAAAAATTGCTTGCACGTTCAGCAGATTTTCCGCCATAGGTTTATCTATAAATAAAGGCTTCCTAGCTTTTATTACTTTCTCCGCCTGCTCCAGATGTACCCTCCCGTCGTTGGATTCCAATAGTATGTAATCCACCTGTCTCAAAAGTTCGTCAATTGAATCTACAATCTCTACGCCCATCTTCTTAACCGCATCGATGATGCGAGGCTTCATATCCAGCGCAGACGGGATGTCCTTGCTTCCATGCGGGTAGGCTGCAACCACGCGATAGCCTCGGTCTTTTAAGCTCCCCTCGTTAATGTCTTTTGTAAACATTTCACTATGGGAGGTATCCAATCCTATAATCCCGATTTTCTTTACTTTTTGATGTGCAAAAACGGGTGCAGAAGTCATAGAAAAAGCAATCGTTCCAGCGCTGGCAATGCCGAGCTGTTGTATAAATTTTCTTCTGTTTGTTTCCATAATTGTTAAACTTGTGGCATATCGGGCAAACTAAAGCCGTTATGATAGGTGTGTTTTATCCATTCTTCGGCCGCATTCTTCGCATTTAACTCAACAAACTGACGATTGAATCTTGGATCGCCATCGATTACGCTAAACTCGTCGACAGAAACAATCTTCATTTTGTCAGATTCCTGAATATTCGTAAATTCCATCCGGTCTCCATCCCATAATAAATCTCGATGCAGTCCTTGTAATCGAACTGCCAATACCCCCATCACGACCATTTCATTGAATGGCCCCGAAAAACCGAAGTGCGAACTGGCTTCTTTTCTATTCTGTGGTGATTCCTTGGCCGCCCGAATCCAATCTTGCTCATGCGCATTGCTACTCCAGATATCACCATTTCCTCCCGCAACACGTGGAATCCATGGAGTTGGTTCAGTAAAATGTTGCATTTCCGTTACCGGTAATAGCGTGGGGCTCATACCATAGCAACCGGTCATGATTTTACCCTTCTTGCCAACGAAAATAATTCCACCATTTTCGTCTCCCATCATCTGGCCGGGAGCCAACTCTTCTGGCCGTTCGGGCAGTAAGCCGCCATCATACCAATATACTTTTACTTCCGGCATATTGACTTTTCCTTTTTTACCGCGAGCAGGAAAGGTATATTGTACCATTTGTGCATGGGGTGGAGAATAAAGGTTACTCAATGTCGAACTGCCGTTTACTCGGGTTGGGTATTTCAAATCTAAAGCCCAATAAATGGGATCCATAATGTGACATGCCATATCGCCCAATGCACCTGTACCGAAATCCCACCAACCCCGCCAATTCCACGGAGTATATACACTGTTGTACGATCTGTTTTCGGCGGGTCCAATGAAAAGATCCCATGCTAGGCTATCGGGAACGGGCATAGTATCTGCGGGCTTCATTAAACCTTGTGGCCAGATAGGCCGATCAGTCCAGCAATGTACTTCATAAACTTCCCCGATAGCGTCTGACTGGATCCACTCAGCGATCTGTCGACACCAATCAAAGGAATTACCCTGATTTCCCATCTGCGTGGCTACATTATATTTTTTTGCAAGGTTGGTCAGCAGACGGGATTCATATACGGAATGCGTAAGTGGTTTCTGAGTATAACAATGTTTTCCCAATGTTATTGCATGCGCTGTCACACCGGCATGTGTATGATCAGGTGTGGCTACCATAACTGCATCAATACTATCTCCCATCACGTCGAACATCTCTCTCCAGTCTTTGAACTGTTTAGCTTTCGGGTAATCACCAAACGTTTTTTGGGCATATTTCCAATCGACGTCGCAAAGAGCAACAATATTCTCAGTTTTCATATTGGCGAGATTACGTCTACCCATACCACCGACACCAATTCCGGCAATATTCAGTTTGTCACTCGGCGCAACGTGTCCTAACGCTTTTCCTAATACGTGGCTCGAAACAATGCTGAACCCCGTAAATACCGCAGTATTTTTTATAAAGTCTCTTCTATCCATTTCTAATAATTTTCGTTTTGCGTTAACACGCCATTTGATCTGTCAATTTCTATTTGCGGAATAGGAAATGGCCAACTTCTATCATTGGCGTCCCGTCCTTTATCGGCAAAGCCATATTTTTGATAAAAAGCTTTCATCGTATTTGCATAAGTTCCCCAGCGGATAAGATCATATAGCCTAAATCCTTCCAAAGCTAACTCGAATCGCCGCTCCTTTTTGATTGCTTCCAGAACATCATCAGAAGCTTTAATTGCATAAGTACTATTGAATTCGGCTTCTGAAATAGGCTTCAGTTCTTCGCCAAATAAACGGAAGACAGCCGGTTCATCTGTTTTTGATGTGGTGACGTATGCACGTTTTCGTACTTCGTTAAGGTAGGGCAGTGCTTCTGCGCTGCTGCCGCCTGATTTGATGATCGCCTCGGCGTATACCAAAAGTACTTCGGCATATCGTATCCAATAGGGCTGCCAATTAGTGCGTTGCAGGTCATTGTCCTGACGGTATTGCTGAGGAACAAATGCTTTTCTGCTATGCTGTAAATCAAAATCATTGAAATATCCCCGGTAATTATGTACTTCCTGCCCCCCTCCAGATGTTCTGAAAATATCATTATGGCTAATGATGGTGAACATTTTTCGAGGATCTGCGGGGTCATACGATGCGGCAAGATCTTTGGTCGGCGTATTTCCACCCCACCCTCCTACATTGTTTCTGCCGGTATTCATAATGACAAACGCATCTCCGATCAAGCCAAAGCCAGGATCATACTTTCTCATGACGCCCAATATGCATTCATCGGAGAACGGTCCTACCTGATAATCGCCCCGAAATAAATCCTGAAAATCGGGCAATAAACTCAATCCTCCATTTTTCACCACTTCACCCGCGGCATCCCTTGCAAGTACATACTCTTCTTTTGCGTTTCCTGAAAGTATGTTTTGCTCCATCAATCCCGCGAAAAACAGGGCCGCCCGGGCTTTTAACGCGAATACCGCATCTTTACTTACCCTACCCGTTTCGGCACTCGTTAGCGCAGAACTTCTAGGAAGGTTGCTTTCCGCTATGGCCTCATCCAAATCTTGGTAGACCTGTGTCCTAAGCTCTGCAAGGGAAGCTTTTTCTTTCCTCACCGAGGGTTCCTCTACTTGAATAACTAGCGGCACCTCCTTAAAAACTGTAATCAGATCGAAGTAGTACCAAGCCCTCAAAAATTTGATCTCCGCAACGTAGCGTTTGACGGTCGATTCCGGGACTGGATTGCCGTCTTGAATAAGATTTTCTCCTTCATTCTTAAAGCCCTCCAAAGCAATGTTGCAATTGCCTACTCCCTTATATCGATTGGCCCATGTTTCAAACAGTAAAGCGTTGGACGCTAATGGCCTTCCTCGCCCCACCTCTGTGGTCTGCGGCCGATCGCCCGGATCAGAGCCGCCTGCTCCTGCATTATCAACAACCTCGTCTCCGATGGCAACTTTATTGATCGTATATCCCCAAGTGTCTAACATAGGTTGGTAACAACTGGTTAGTAATTTTAGGCCGGCACCATCTGTTCTAAAATATTCACTTTGATTCACGACACCATAAGGGTCTCTTATAAGGTAATCTTTTTTGCACCCTATCGGTATTAATAAAGCCGATAGAGCCAAGGCTTTTATAATATTTATTTTCATCACTTAAAAGCTTAAATTAACACCAAACATATATGACTTTGCTATAGGATAATACCCTTGGTCTACTCCCATGCTCAGTGGCGAACCACTACCGATTTCCGGATCTAGTCCCGTGTATTTCGTAAAGGTGAACAAGTTGTAAGCTCCTGCCCAAATACGCAACCGGTCAAACTGCGCATTTCTAAACAACGTGGATGGTAGCGTATAGCCTAACTGTATGCTCTTTATCCTCAAATACGAACCGTCCTCGACAAGCCAATCCGATACCTGCAAATTATTTTGATTTGCCGCACTAATTTTAAACTGTGAGTTACTAGGATTCGTAGGAGACCACGCTTCAGCCATTAAATCTTTAGGAGCATTGTACCAGCCCACGCCGGATTTCATATCAATTTTCGCTATGTTCATAATATCATTACCAAGGGTTCCCTGTCCTAGAATTTGTAAATCAAACCCTTTATAATCCGCTCCTAAACGAAAACCATACATTAAGTCGGGGAACGGATTACCGATATCGGTACGATCAAGGTTATTGATGACTCCATCGCCATTGATATCCACAAAACGTAAATCGCCGGGACGTGCTCCTTCTTGGAAATAATCATCAACTTCCGCCTGACTTTGGAATATACCATCAGTCTTGAAGCCGTAGTAATAGCCTATAGGCTTACCTTCTTCGGTCAACGTCGTGGAGTAGGATATCCAGCCACCTCCGGTAATCGGTTCGCCACCACCTAGACTAAGCACTTTGTTTTTCACGGTCGAAGCGTTTACTGCAATCGAGTAGCCAAAGTCACCTACTTTATCTTTGTAAGCTAAGTCAAACTCCAGACCTGAGTTCTGTACTCCTCCGGCGTTAGACCAAGGGCTGTTCGGAAACCCTAGATAAGCCGGCAAAGGTACATTTAGCAACATGCCATCCGTGGTCTTTTTATAATAATCAAAGTTGAAATGTAATCTATTTTGTAAGAAGGCTAATTCTAAACCAATATCAAACTGTTCGGTTTGCTCCCATTGGATATATGGATTACCGATATAATTACTACCACCGATCAGTTGAGGATTTCGTGGTCCAAAAAGATAGTACCCCATATTGCCCGAGTAAGTTGTTAAATAAGCTCCGCGGCTAATATTCTGATTTCCTATCATCCCCCAACTTACACGTAGCTTACCCGCATCTAACCAAGATGCCGGCTCCATAAAATCTTCTTCGGAAAAATTCCATCCAGCAGATGCCGAGGGAAATGTCCCCCACTTTTTGCCCTCTCCAAAATTTGAAGACCCATCATGGCGTAAATTTGCGGTGACCATATACCTATTCTTATAGGAATAGAACGCGCGTCCGAAATAAGAATTTAAGGCATCCTCCCACTTTGTACCAGACGCCTGCGGGTTGATGGAACCGGCATCGATAATCCATTGGCTCGGGTCGTTGGACACCAACCCCTGCTTAGATGCTCCTGATGATTCTCCTCTCCACTGTTCCGCAGAAGTTCCGGCCATTAAGGACATTTTATGATCATCGATTTCTTTCTCGAATGTCAACGTATTTTCCCAAACATAATAGTTGTTCAATGAGTTAGATACACCAACGGTAGCATCGTTGTTAAATTGGTTTCCATTTAAATAGTATTTCGGTTGGAAGGAATTGGACACCCCCCGTCCTAAATCAATTCCAAAGCTACTACGGTATTTTAACCAAGGCATAATTTTAATATCAACAGCCCCACTTGCTTTTATCCCGATACCTTTCCAACGGTTATTCTTGTAGATGTCAGTCTGCGCAACCGGATTTTCTTTATTTGTCATGAGTATAGGCCCATACATCGACCACGGATTATTTGGATCGATCCGATCTAAGAAGAATCCATCGAGCAGGAAGTCAGGAATATCTGTAAGATTCGTCCTATATACTTGGGAAATTGGATCGGCTGCAAAAGCAATGAAGGCAGTATTGAATCCTGGGCTACCTTCTAATACGTTGCCCCGCCCCTCACTGATCAGTCCAAAATTCCCGGAGAAAGTCAGCCATTCCCTTATATTATGGTTAAAGTTGGTTCTCCATGATATTCTATCATAGTCGGAACCATTGATAATACCCTCTTGATCCATATAACTAAGACTGGTTCGGTATGCCAAATCTTTGGTTCCTCCAGAAAGAGCGATATCATAATTCTGTACGAGGGCATCTTTATGGTTGATTTCCTTCCACCAGTTTGTTCCTTCTTCTGACCCTGTGTTCGATCTTAAAAACTTTAATACGTCAGCTTTGTCTTGCTCGGAGAAATAAGGATCTAACCCCGCATTGATATTTGCTAAGTTTTTATACTCCATAAATTCCGAGGCATTCATCATATCATAGGTTTTTATCGGATTCTGAAACCCCAGATAACTATCGAATGAAATGATACTGCTGAGCTGTTCACCACGCTGATCTCCTTTTGCCGTAGTTACCATAACGACTCCGTTTGCCGCTCTAGAACCATAGATTGCAGTTGCGGAAGCATCTTTTAGGATTTCCATACTGACAATGTCATTTGGGTTCAGCCATCCGATATCGTTTTGAGGTAGCCCATCTACTACATATAGTGGATTGTTATCGTTTACGGTACCAATCCCGCGAATTCGCACCGCTGGCGGTGTTCCCGGACTGCCACCGGTAGAAGTGACCTGCACACCTGCAGATTGACCTTGCAATCCTTCTACCGCATTTCGAATCGGCATATTTTTTAAATCACTGCCTTCAATCTTTGAAATGGCGCCCGTTAAATCTCTTTTTAACTGTGTGCCGTACCCTACCACGACTACTTCTTCTAAATCGCCGAGCTGCTCTTTCAATACTACAGATAGCTCTGTATCTCCTTGTGCTGGTATCTCTTGTGGTGTATAACCTATTATGCTGAACACAAGCACGCTACTCGCACTGGGTAATTCGATTTCGTACCGCCCCTCTTGATTGGTACTGGTGCCCGTCGTCGTTCCTTTCACAACGACACTTACACCGGACAATGGATTTCCTTGTTCGTCGGTCACGGTTCCGCGTAGTGTTTGTTGGAAAACTTTCACGGAATGAGATAGTTCCTCCTTTTTCGGGGCAGAACGGTTTTCTCTCAGAGTGATAACCCTACCATTGATCTGATAGGTAAAAGGTTGCCCTTCGAATAAAAGGGGTAATACTTCAATAATATCCTTCGATTTAATTTGGATAGATACAGGTTTTGCTTTTTTTAATAAGCCTTCTTTTGCAACGAAGGAATAACCCGTTTGCTGCTGAATCTGAACCATAATGTTACGAAAAGAAGCATCCCGGAGATCAAGGTTTATCTTTTGCGCTAAGGCATTTGCTTGAACATGAAAAGTAAACAGTAGGATAAAGAATAAAGTCAACTTCATAATTAGCCATATTATCTTTGGTAGGCTGCCCAACCAATGCTTGCAAAAATTCCGTACAGGCATGGGTATAGCATAAACAATATTATTCATACTTTTGTATTTGTTAGGTTTATTAAAATTTAGTAGATACATCTTTTTATATTACCTGACACCAACCGGGAGTGTTCGTAGCACCTCCGGTTATTTATTATCAGGCAATGGTATATTGGCGTGTATTATTTTTTTGATACCATAACCCTCCTTCCATTTATCTTAAATTGAATCATATTATAACTGTCTTCCAGACTTCTCAGTATATCATGAAGTGGCACGTCCCTTTTTATCATACCAAATACTCGGTCAGATTCTGCTTCCGCTGGTATTGCACTAAAATCGACATCATACCATCTTTCCAGCTGACGCAATATCTCGGGCAGATCATAATTATTGAGTATGATATTGCCATCCTTCCAGGCAACGTATTCCTGCGGTTCTACTTGTAGGATTGAGAGTTCGTCATCTTCGTTCGCAATAACCTGTTGTCCAGGTTTCAACCGAACAATGTCGCGACCCTTAACGCTTTTGATCATCACCGCTCCTTCTACCAACGTTGTATGCTGCATCGCTTCATCGACGTAAGCCTGAACGTTAAAGCGTGTACCCAGAACTTGGATGGTTTGCCGTTCTGTGCGGACGAAAAAAGGTCGCTCCGCGTCGTGTGCAACTTCAAAATAAGCCTCACCGCTTATATCTACAATCCGCTCATCCTCGGCAAAACTTGTGGGATAGATCAACTTTGAAGAAGCGTTTAGCCAGACTTTAGTCCCGTCGCTCAGCGTGACCCTATATTGTCCTGCCCTAGGCGTAGTCAGTGTAATGCTTCGGGCATCGCGCACCCCTTGGATAGTCGAACCATCTATATAGGCTAACGTCTTGCCTGAATTTACAATTCCTTCTTGGTCCTCACTCAATATCAAGACCTGTCCATTGTCTAACGTGATAGTAGCACGGTTGCCTCCCGGAGGTATAACTTTTTCGACTATAATCGGTTCCTTTATTTCAGGTTTACTTTCTCCTGTATAACGATAGAGCCAAAGGCTTGTCATAAAAATGATCAACATCGCTGCGGCATAAGACAACCAATGTCGATATGTAAGGACTTTAGTAGGTTTAGGTCTAGTCTGACGGAAGAGATTGTGCGCTACCTGTTCCCCAATAGAATTTATCAGTTCATTATCTATTTCCGAAACATGTTCAAGTTCCTGTTCAATGAGATGGACGAGTTTGCTATCATGCTCTTCAAGCGAAAAATAAGCTAGGATTTCGTCCAGTTCCTTTTCAGTATATTGGTCGTTCAGATATTTCTTAAATAGATTTATGATGTGCTCCTTATTTCCCACTGTTTTTTTAGGCTAATACACACAACCGAAAAAAAACAGTGGCTCTATTTGAAAAAAAATATATAAAAACCTGATTATCAACAAAAAAAGATACACTATAAATCAGCACACAAACAAAGTGCGAATAGCAAGCCGATCATTTTTTGGTTAGTGCGGAACGCTCTTAATGTGAGATTGGCTTTTCTAATATGGTCGTTTACGGTATTTTCTGAAATATTGAGGAGTTCGCTTACTTCTTTATAAGATTTGCCTTCTAACTTGCAAAGCGTGAATACCGTTCTCCTTTGTGGAGGTAGTTTTTCAAGCAGATCATGGAGCACTTGTTTATTTTCATCTGCGGTTATTTGTTCTTCAACGTGCATATATATCCGTTGATCAACGGGCAACAATGTCGCACGCATTTGTTTATCATAATAGGCACTACGTATAACATTCTTAGCCATGTTGGCTGCGATGGTAAACAAATAAGCTTTAAAGGGTTTTTCGATATCAATTTTATCACGACCTTTCCACACTTTCAAAAATACTTCTTGAACTTGCTCCTCTACCAACGCTCTTGATTTTAAAATACGTAATAAATTTCCGATCAGCCGATCTTTATAAACATGATAAAGCATTTCAAAGGCGTCATGATCTCCTTCTTTCAACCTTCGTACAAGTTCTAACTCATTTTGATTATTAAGCTGCTGCCTATCCATGGTGACGCATTTTATCTATTAGATAATGGAATCAGGTTTAAATTTTAATGACTTTTAAGGACACTAATATACAAATTATGACTTGATAACGTGCATGCCCATCTTAAACTCATTTAACATTCGGTCGTGAATGCAAAGCATTTTACTTAAATTTGTACTAAACAATTTAGTAAATGAAACGATCAGGAACAACAGATCTTCCCTTACATTATGGCAAAGTTCCACCATGGTTGTATGAACGCATGTCTGCTTTGGGATTTTCGATAATAGAAGCCATCTTGATCGATTATGGTAAAGAGGAAGTATTGCGGAAACTAGCCGACCCATTTTGGTTTCAAAGCTTTGGAGCTGTGATGGGCATGGATTGGCATTCCTCTGGAATTACGACATCGGTCATGGGGGCTTTAAAACGCTCTATAAATCCGTCAGCTTCATCGCTAGGGATCTATATATGTGGGGGAAAGGGCAAGCTATCTCGCGATACACCGACGGAGCTGTTGCGGATTGCAGATCGAACTGGGCTAGCGGGTGACCAGCTCGTCAGAGCCAGCAAGCTGTCTGCCAAAGTAGATAACACAGCGATACAGGATGGTTACCAATTATACCTGCACAATTTTATTGTAGCCGACAACGGGAGCTGGGCTGTCGTGCAACAGGGTATGCATGACCAAGATGGCACTGCAAGAAGATACCACTGGCACTCGGAAAACCTCAAATCATTTATTGAAGAACCGCATACGGGGATCAATGGAATACCGCGGGGACACATATTAAACCTTACGGCGACAGAAGCCACTAATAACCGACAGGGCATCCTCAATATTTCACGTGAGGATTCGGCAAAGGTTACGCAGGATTTTGCGCGCTTGATCTTGCCGGGGCACCATGATGTCCGTTCTTCTGACGTAGACCTTAAAAGATTGGGTGCACTACTCTATGTGACCCGTGAATTACAGCCCGACACTTTCGAAGATCTTTTAATGCTACAAGGTGTGGGTCCACGCACTATGCAGTCCCTCGCACTGGTAAGTGAAGTGATACATGGCGCCCCCTCAAGGTTTAAGGATCCTGCCCGTTTCTCGTTCGCACACGGGGGCAAAGACGGACATCCTTTCCCCGTACCAATCGATATCTATGACGATAGCATACAGGTATTGCGGAAGGGTATTGAAAAATCTAAACTTGGAAATGCGGACAAATTAAAGACGATCAACAAATTGCATGAAATCGTGCTGCAAGCGGAAGCTAATTTCACACCGAAATTTGATGTACAGCAAGTTATCGAGCAAGAGCGTAGAGATTCATGGAAATATGGTGGAAGAACAGTATTTGGGAAGACCAAAAAGCACTCTCCAAATACGCCGGGTAATCAACTTTCGTTATTCTAACAAGCACATTGCCTTAACCTACAGTTCTTAACTACCGCCATGCTGTAACGCCATTCGCACGTATTATGCTGGAGCTCCCCTTGGGTATAACCCGTATAACTTCTGGACTAGAATCTAAATTGTATTTTTTGCCGTCGGCAGGAATAATCTTCAGAAACCAATGGCTATTGCCTGAGGCCGGTAAACCTACATAGTCCGCACCAATCAGCAAATATTTATCATCCGGTGAAAATTCAGCAAACGCCTCATCTGCGTTGCCATCCGTCACCTGCACTAGATTCTCGCCATTGATATCCATCATATGGATATGTTTATTGATATAAAAGGTTATCTTCTGGCCGTTATTGCTAACGCGTATATTTCCCCAATTCTCGTAGTTCATTTCTTTCACCAAGTTTAAGTTTGTATACGGTGGGTCAGAACGCAATAATAGCCGATTCTTAAAGCGTACTAGAATGCTATTGTTTGGCAGCCATACGGCATCATCGTCTAGGGTAAAAGATTCCTCGCCGATGCCGAGCATCTCATATTTGACATTTCCATCCATATCGAGGATAACGATTCCGTTATCACGATCGGGCGTAACCATAATCAAAGAGTTATCAAAAGATATCTTACCCAGGTTATTTGTGTTGTTTCCATAACGGGGCACATAATCAAACTCTTTTACAATAGTCTGATCAGCGGCATTCACAATTGTAAAACGATTACGGTCATACATACCTGGTTCTCTCGTTGACACGATGCGAAGCTTTCCGTCACGACTCAATCCCCAACCCACCGTGCTATATGCATTATAAGAAAAGAAAGCCGATTCTTCGCCCGTACGCATGTCGATTTCCATAACCTCACTCGTATATTCATGGTATATATATCCAGGGAGATTACTTAGTTCTGAACCGCCATCGTCATCATCATCTTTGGAACATCCTCCCAACAACAACGAAAACAGTCCAGCCAATGTAGCTAAAATAAAGAGTGTTCTTGTTATCATAATAGTGCCGTCATAGTATATAATTGTATTGAACTTTTCGGGTAAATACGAAATTTGCCCACCCTATATGTAACAAAAAAGATACCAAAATAGGTGCTTCTTTTTTTTCCAGCAGTAACAAATGATTCATTGCTGTTTAAAAAACGTATATTGCCTTCATCATATTAAAGGGATACATTACTAACTTCATGAAGAAGAATGTAACACAGATTTTTATCTTAGGTTTGCTGCTCATTGGCACCGGCATATATTGCTACTGCTATTCTTATAATAGCATACGACATATACCCGATCTCATTGAAAAAAGTAACATTTCAATACAACAGATACAAAAATCTCCACATCCTGGAGATTTAATATTCCAAACCTCGTTATCAGATCAAAGCCGGGCGATACAGTTGGCTACCCGATCTCAATATTCTCATTGTGGTATCATTTTCAAAGAAAAAGACCAACTGTATGTTTTAGAAGCCGTTCAGCCAGTTAAACGGACACCATTGCCCGAATGGATAAAACGCGGAAAAGATGAACACTATGTGATAAAACGTTTAAAAGAGGCTGAAAAACATTAACAAATTCGGTAATCCAAGAGATGCAAAAGATGGCGCAAGCATGGGAAGGAAAAGATTATGATATGGCATTTGAATGGACAGACGATAAGATGTATTGTTCTGAGTTAATTTGGAAAATTTATGACCGGACGACTGGCATAAAAATCGGTGAATTAGAACAATTAAAAGATTTTGATTTAAGCAGTGAAATAGTGAAAAACAAACTTGCAGAGCGATATGGAGATCGTATTCCGTTAGAAGATACTTTTATTTCACCGGCAGCTATTTATAACAGCAAGCTATTAGAAATAGTTCAATAAAGTTTCGGTATCCTATTCTCTTATTTTACTGTTCCCAACGGACGCTTGTTCTTACCTTCCCTACTCTGTAAATCGTCTCCTAAATCTTCTCTGGCCCGTTCCGCTATTTCCAATAGTCTATATTTGATTTCGGGATATTTCTCAATAACATCATAGTCTTCTCCAGGATCCCGTCGTAAATCGTACAATTCCATTTTTTCAACCTTTCCTGATCCATATTTCCCGCCTAAGCCATCGTCGCCTGGTAATACGTCCGTATAAGATCGATAAGTGTGCGGAAACACCAATTTCCAGTGCTTCCAACGAATAGCCTGTAGATCATTTCGATTATAATAGTAATAAAACTCTTGTCGTCCGGTATAGTTGACATTTCCTTTGAGGAATGGTAAAAAGCTTACTCCATCCGTACCGTACGGATGATCTCTGTATCCCACAACCTCGGCAAGCGTAGCAAAAACATCTAATGTACTGGCAAGTTGATTCGCTACTCTTCCTTCTTGTATAACCGCCGGCCAGGAAACCAAACAAGGTACTCTTACTCCACCTTCCCAGCTATTACCTTTACCTTCTCTAAATCCAGACGTTGAACCATTATGATTTCCAAAATTAAGCCAAGGTCCGTTATCACTTGTAAAAATCAAGAGAGTATTCTCAGCGATTCCAGTTTCCTGCAGCGTATTCAGAATTTGCTGCACAGACCAATCGATTTCCATCATCATATCTCCAAATAGTCCTTGTTCGGATTTACCTTTAAACTTAGAAGATACGGCAATTGGAGCATGTGGCATACTATGCGCAAGGTATAAAAAGAAAGGTGCGTCTTTATTACTCTTGATATAATCAATAGCATTTTCTGTATACAGTGTGGTCAGCATAGCCTGCTCTTTTAGGCTTTCCACTTTCATGATGGTATCTGGCACCCACATCTTTTGATTTATTGACAATAATGGTAGTGTCGGATAATGTGCCACACGTCCACCTGGTTTTGCCGGTGTCCCATCATACTCTACAGGCCACATATCGTTGGAATAAGGCAGACCGTAATAGCTATCAAACCCTTGTTTGGTAGGTAAAAATTTCGGTTCATTTCCTAGATGCCATTTTCCAATCATATGGGTGCGATAGTCTTTGCTTTTTAACATCTCTGCTATCGTAATCTCAGATGAGTCCAGTCCGATTCCTGCATTGGGCGCAAAAGCACCGTACGTTCCCATTCTGTTGGGATAATTTCCGGTTAACAGCCCTGCTCTCGATGCTGTACAAGTAGCCTGAGCCGCAAGAAAATTCGTAAACCGAATACTATTTGCAGCCAACCGATCTAAGTTGTGTGTTGTATATCCCAATGCTCCATTCACCGATAAATCTCCGTATCCCATATCATCCATGAAAATCAAGATAATATTGGGAGAATTTACTGCTCTCTCTTGAGCTCTTCCTATAGAAACGTTTAAAAACAATAGAGATATAATAAAGATTGTATTCTTCATAAACTTACCAATTAGGAGTATTTGTCTAATTTTCTAAATAGAGGTTATTCCAAAAGCAATTCTACAAAAGTTCATCTACTTTTCAAAATTGTAATTTTTGTTTGCATAAGTATGCGAATTTGTTTTCTTTCTACAAAATTTTTATACCTTTGCGAATCTTGGTTAAGTATTATTAAGCTAAATCGCAAGTAAGATTATATAAACTACAAACAAATACACGAAGACAGACAATGCAGAGTAAAGGGCTGATTAAATTTTTGGTAGTAGTGGTGTCAATAGCATGCCTCTATTCCCTATCATTCACATTTGTTACACGAAAAGTAGAACGAGACGCTGCGGAATATGCGAAAGGCGATATGGCCAAAGAAAAGGCATATCTGGATTCCATAGCTGGTGAGGAAGTTTACAATTTAGGGCTGGCTAAGTTCACTTACAGAGAGGCTAAGGCCCATGAATTAGCGTTGGGCCTAGACCTTAAAGGGGGGATGAACGTTACAATGGAAATATCATTGGACGAACTCATCAGAAATTTGGCAAATAACCCGAAAGATGAAAACTTCAATAAAGCGCTTGAATCCGCTCTTCAAAAGAGTAAATCCGTCAACAGAGGTGTGGTAGAGCTCTTCGTCGAAGAATATAAAGCTTCGGGAGCAGGAACACCTTTAGCTACTTTCTTCGCAACAACAGATAATGCTTCCCTCATTAAAGGAACGAGCTCGGATAATGAAGTGCGGAGCTTCTTAAATAAAGAAGCAGATAATGCTATTGAAAACTCTTTCAAAGTATTACGTACGCGGATTGATAAATTTGGTGTAGCTTCTCCAAACATCCAGATTCAACAAGGGACGAACCGGATTTTAATTGAGCTTCCTGGTGTTAATGACGAAGAGCGTGTCCGCAATCTTCTACAGGGATCTGCCAAGTTGGAATTCTACGAGACACATGACAACTATCAGGTATATCCATTACTGGAAAACCTGAACAATATTTTGGCTAACTCGCTTAAATCAGCGACACCATCGGCCTCAACTCCGGCTACGGTTTCGAATGATTCGACCGCAACCGACAGTACTACTAAAGCCAATGATGACAATCTATTAGCTAATTTAGGGGCTGCTCCTAAAGATAGTACCGATACTGCTGGAATCTCTGCGGAACTAGCAGCAAGCAATCCGTTGTTTGCAGTTTTGAACCCCGCCACGTATATGGAGCAAAACGGTCAGCCAAACCTAACTCCGGGTGCGATGGTTGGTATTGCTAATCTGAAAGATACGGCTCGCGTTAACGAGTACCTTAACCGTCCGGAAGTAAAGGCTAACATCCCTGGAAATTTGAAGTTCTTGTGGTCGGTTAAACCCGAACAAAGAACACCTAACTTCCTTTCCTTATATGCGATCAAAACATCGGGTCCGGAGAATGGCCCAGTCTTAACGGGTGATGTCATTACCGATGCACGGGACGATTTTAATGAAAAGAACCAACCGGTTGTTTCCATGTCTATGAATACCGAAGGGGCCCGTCAATGGCGCAGGATTACAGCGCAAGCAGCGCAGAATAACAACGCTGCCGTTGCGATCGTACTAGATGGTGTGGTATACTCTGCTCCCGGTGTAAACGAGGAAATTCCAAACGGAAATTCTTCGATATCCGGTAACTTTACGATTGAGGATACAAAAGATTTAGCGAACGTATTAAAGGCAGGTCGTCTTCCGGCTACGGCAAAAATCGTTGAGGAAGCGATTGTAGGCCCATCATTAGGACAAGCTGCTATTGATGCTGGTGTGAATTCTTCTGTTATCGCCCTTATCGTCGTTATGATATTTATGGTTGCCTATTACAACCGTGCTGGTATTGCGGCTAATATCGCGGTATTGTTTAACGTATTCTTCTTGATGGGGATTTTAGCGTCCTTAAACGCTGTGCTCACTTTACCTGGTATTGCAGGTATCGTATTGACCATGGGAACTGCGGTAGACGCCAACGTTTTGATATACGAGCGCATACGGGAAGAACTGGGCTTGGGTAAATCCATCCGACAGGCAATTGCGGACGGTTACAAAAATGCCATGCCCTCGATCTTGGACTCACAGATAACAACATTCCTAGTAGGTCTTGTATTGTTTTTCTTTGGTAGCGGACCAATCTTAGGATTTGCCACAACATTGATGATCGGTATCATTACCTCGTTATTTACGTCTATCTTTATTTCGCGTTTGATTTTCGAATATATGCTATCAAAAGACTGGAAAATATCTGTATCGTTTCCTTGGTCTGCAAATACACTAAAAAACGCGAATTTCCAATTCATTAAAAAACGGAAAGTATTTTACGGTATTTCCATTATAGCTTCTATTATTGCTTTGGTAGCTATATTCACTAAAGGCTTCACTTTAGGTGTTGATTTTAGTGGAGGACGTACCTACACCGTAGCTTATGAACAAGCTGTTAATTTAGAAGATGTACGTCAAAATCTCGACGAAGTATTTGGTTTGACAACGGAGGTAAAGACCTTTGGTAGCGAAAACCAAGTACGTGTTACGACAACATATCACGTAGAGGAAACTAGTGATGAGGCAGATGCAGAAGTTTTGGCTAAGTTGAACGAAGGGTTATCTAAAATCGACGGTAATGGTTACGAAATCCTATCTTCGCAAAAAGTAGGGCCAAGTATCGCAACTGATATAAAAGATAGAGCGATATGGTCTGGTATATTCTCCGTATTGATTATTGCGGGTTATATTTTAGTACGTTTCCATAAATGGCAATATTCTATCGGTGCAGCGATATCAACTATTCATGATGCGATTATCCTGTTGGGTCTATTCTCTATCCTGGATGGTATTGTTCCATTCTCATTAGACATCGATCAGCACTTTGTAGCGGCGATCTTAACGGTTATTGCCTATTCTGTAAACGATACCGTGGTTGTATTTGACCGTTTACGAGAATACTTAAATAAACCGTTGGCGCATAAAGAATATTTCGGTGATACCGTTAATAGTGCGATCAATTCTACCTTGAGCCGTACCATCATTACCTCCTTAACCATCATCTTTGTGTTGGCGGTATTGTTTGTATTCGGAGGAGAGGTAATCAGAGGATTTTCTTTCGCTATATTAATTGGTATTGTGGTAGGTACTTATTCTTCTATCTTCCTAGCAGCACCGTCTGTATATGACCTTAGAAAAGGTAAAAGTGTTGTAGAAGAAAAACCAGAAAAAGTAAAAGTTGTTACTCCTTAGTACGTACAACTATATGTAATTAACAACTGTAAGGCTTCTGATTGTCAGAAGCCTTTTTTGTACCGCATCATTTTATCATCATTTAATCATTTTGACTAGTTGATTGACACAATTTTTCCTAGCTTTGGTACGTAAATATAGTCGTAGAATGAAATTTTTAATCACTAGTATCGCTATTAGCACATTCACCTTACTCAGTGCATGCCAGTCCAATAACAACGATGCAGGAAATGCGCAGCATCCAGCAGAACACCAAGTGGATCAACAACAAGCGGCAGCAACCTCACAGCCAACTGTACCTATGGCAAAAGAACCTGCTAAGCAGTTGCCGGACTTTAAATTCTATAAAGTCAAATCGGGTATAGGGTTTACGAACGAGGATATACCTGCGAACCGAAATTCAATATTCATACTTTTTGATCCAAGTTGTGGTCATTGTCAACAAGAGACTGGACTTTTAGCTAAGAATTATGAAAAGCTAAAAAACGTCAACCTATATTTTATTTCTATGAACGACCCCTCACTTATGGCTTCGTTTCTGGAAACTTTCGGTAAAGAGCTTGTCGATAAACCGAATGTAGAAGTGCTGTATGATAGAAACCAAGAATTTATTCAAAAATTCCATGTGCCCGCACAGTTTCCAGCAAATTACATATATGGAGCGGACGGCACGCTGAAAAATAACTGGGACGGAGAAAAGGATATTGATTTTGTCTTAGCTGAGTTTATAAAGTAATGAATGTCGCAATAAATGGCTTCGGGAGGATTGGACGCAATACCTTACGTAATATTTATCGCAGAGGGCTTCAAAAGGAAATCAGAATTGTTGCTATTAACGATCTGACGGACACTGCTACGTTAGCCCATTTGCTAAAATATGACTCCGTCCATGGACCATTTCCATTTAGAGTTCATCATGATGCAGAGCATCTTTTTGTCGAGGATCAATCTATCAAGATATTAAAAGAAAAAGATCCTTTACAGCTTCCTTGGAGTGCGATGAGCGTCGATGTGGTTATCGAGTCAACGGGTGTTTTTACCAGTAGAGAAAAGGCGTCCTTACATTTGAAAGCCGGCGCAACACAAACCATCATATCAGCTCCTTCACCCGACAAAGAAGTTCCGACTGTCGTTTTGGGTGTCAACGATCTGACATTTGATTGGCAGACTCCCCTATTTTCAAACGCCTCCTGTACCACCAACAATGTTGCTCCTTTGGTTAAGATTTTGGATGAGAATTGGGGCATTAATGATGGCTACATTACTACTGTCCATTCGATGACAGGAGATCAAAATCTACACGATGCTCCCCATCGAGACTTACGTAGGGCACGCGCAGCATCCTCATCGATTATACCAACAACAACAGGTGCTGCAAAAGCGATTACCAATGTGTTCCCGCATCTGGAGGGGAAACTTGGCGGTGCTGGTATACGCGTTCCCGTGCTCAACGGTTCATTAACCGATTTTACTTGTACGCTAAAGAGACAGACAACAGTAGAAGAAATCAATACTAAATTTAGAGAAGCAGCGGCGGACTCCTTAAAAGACATTCTTTATTATACAGAAGATCCCATTGTCTCCGTAGACATTATCAATAATCCATATTCCTGTATTTTTGATGCACAGCTCACCTCCATTGTTGGCGGATTAGTAAAAGTCGTAGGGTGGTATGATAATGAGTTTGGGTATTCCAATAGATTGGTGGATTTGCTAATTTGTGTTCGTAACTAGTTACGAATCATGATTCTCGAGTTACCCCAATACCAAACAGTGCAAAATCATATTTAACGGGATCTTCAGGATCGAAGCGTTTTAAATTTTCTGTCAATTCTACAGCAGTTTTCCAATTCACCTTATCGGACGTAATCAACCCGAACTTACGGGCAACGCGTTCTACATGAACATCACAGGGACAGATAAGATCACGAGATTTTATTCGATTCCATATACCAAAATCTACACCTTTATCGTCTTGGCGAACCATCCAGCGCAGGAACATATTTAAACGTTTGCAGCTGGATTTTTGCATAGGAGAACTGATATGTTTTTTGGTACGAATGGGATGATCGGGTAACGAGAAAAAATAAGCTTTAAATTCATTCAGGCTTCGCTCCATCGAAAAAGCTTTATTCAATTGATTACCAATTAGAAAAGCATCTTCTAATGAAGGGAAATGGCGGTAATGGAATTGCAAAAAAGAAACAAAATATAACAAATCGGTATCATTAAAAGTACGGTGCTTAAACCCTAAAAGGTTTTTCAAGTCTTCCTCTTTATGTCCTATAATAAATTTCGAAGGTTGTCCGTCAAATCGTTCGATCAATTCTCTGCATTTATTAATAATGGTTTTGCGCTGCCCCCAAGCTAAAATAGCGGCGAAGAAACCCATAATCTCTATGTCTTGTTTCTTGGTAAACAAATGAGGAATACATATCGGGTCATTTTCAATAAATGCGGGTTGATTAAACGACGCTACTTTGTCGTTTAAAAATTGCTTCATGTCGAAGTCTGCCATGTGCTTAATATCTATGCTTTAATTTGCATATAAAGATACCCTTTTCACAAATACCCCCAATAATTTAAATATCTTTGCATTAAATTACAAGTATATGGATTCTAAAAAGAAGAAGAACGTATTGCATCCCAGAAATATACATCAATCCGGTTATGATTTTCCTCAGCTAGCAGAAGCAAATCCGGAACTGAAAGATTATATGATCGAAACTGAATTTGGTACGGTATCTGTCGATTTTGCTAACCCCAAAGCAGTCGTTGAGCTTAATAAAGCACTCTTAAAAGCTCACTATAACATACAAAATTGGTCTATTCTGAAAAATAGCCTCTGCCCCCCTATTCCAGGACGAGCAGATTACATACACTATGTTGCCGACCTGCTTGCGGCTAACAATGGCGGTGTTATCCCAACAGGGCCCCAGATAAATGTTTTAGATATTGGAACAGGCTCCTCCATCATTTATCCTATTCTGGGCGAACGGACATACGGCTGGAAATTCCTGGGAACTGATATCGACGTTGCGGCACTCAATCATGCCCGCTCTTTAGTCAAAACCAATGAGGGATTGTCGCGAAAGATAGTATTTCAACTGCAGGAAAACCGTGAACACATTTTCGAAGGTATTTTGAGCAAAGACGATTATTTCGACTTAGTAGTTTGCAACCCTCCCTTTTTTGCTTCGCGGGAAGAAAACTGGCAAAAGACCACCAAAAAATTCCATAATCTGCACAAAGGTAAAGAAGCGCTGCCGGTACAAAACTTTGCTGGACATCCCAACGAGCTCTGGTGCAAGGGTGGTGAAAGAAAGTTTGTACGCGATATGATTAATGAGAGTATGCGGTTCAAAAAACAATTAGGTTGGATTACAAGCTTGGTTTCTAATAAAGAGAACTTAAAGCCCCTTGTCGCCACGTTAGAATACAACAAGGCATCCCAAGTGGAGATCATCAATATGGCACAAGGACAGAAGGCCATCCGTATTTTAGCATGGAAATGGTAGTGTAAGGCTTAAATTGCCTTACACTTCGCTTTTTACCGGTTTATCTTTTAGCTTCCGCACGAAAAGACTATAGTTCTCATGTTTTTCAACATATATCTCTTCTCCTACATCGATAAAACCGTCTAGCGCGACAGCATCATACCACACGCCATCAATCTCAATTTTACCGGCTGGTCTTAAAACCGTACGAGCAACACCATTTTTATAAAGCAGGTTCGTTTTCTGTGGAGACGAGGTATATCCCACACCTGCTTTCTGCTCATCTTGGAGCACCAATCGCTTAAAGGCAGACGACCTTAGGATATTTTTCCCGAAAATAACCATTAAGATAATAGAGAGCACCATTGCTCCCGTTACAATTAAAAATGACTCCATCAATAATCCTGGTTTGGCTAATTTAAAATCAAAAAAGTTATTGTCTACCATAGAGAAAGCAAGACCACATAGTACACATATTATACCCAATATACCCGCAATACCAAATCCAGGTATGACAAATATCTCTAGTAGCAGCAGCGCGACTCCCACGATAAATATCGCTATTTCCCAATGATCAGCCAGTCCCTGCAAATACAGCGGTGCAAAAAACAATACACCGCATATAATAGCGACCACGAGCGCAAAACCGATCCCAGGCGTTTGTAACTCAAAATAAATACCGCCAATAAGCCCTAATATTAAGAAACCACTGACCATCGGATTAATTAAAAAAGCAACAATACGATCCACTACGGTGATATGGTGCTGCACGACCTCAAGATCACCTTTTCCAACTTGTTTGTAGACTTCCCCTACATCACCAACTACAGCTCGAACAATACCTGATTTTACGCCTTCGGAAGCCGTCAGTGTCAATAGCTTACCGTCAGGCTTCAACTGTGGAATAGAAACCTCCGGATCTACAAACGCTTCTGCTATTTTGGGGTCGCGTCCTTTCGCTTCGGCGGTAGCACGCATTAACCCTCGCATATAAGATTGATATTTTTCCGGCATAATCTCCCCGCTTTGGTTGACAACACTTGCCGCCCCCATGCTCCCGCCATTTTGCATAAAAATCTCATCCGAAGCCAACGAAATCAACGCTCCCGCAGAAGCCGCATTGTTGTTTATATACACCACCGTATGCATAGTGGAGCCTAAAAGCTTAGTACGTATAGAATCCGCAAAATTTACCGCTCCACCAAACGTATTTAATTCTATTAAAAACGTCTCAGCTTGGAGCTCTATTGCTTTCTGATGCGCCAAATTGACGGTTCGCCATGCGTTTGGGCCAATATCTTCTTTGATATCCACTTTATAAATCTTTTGTGCCGATGCTACAGAAAGCATAACACAAAAAGTTAAAAGAAAAGCAAAAAAGGATTTCGTAATTTTGTTCATCATGAATTAATATTCTTGCGATAGTAATGACTAAATATACGACATTTAAAGCATTTGAAAAAAACTTTCCTTATCAAATATGGAAAATTGTTGCAGATGCTGCTTCCCGACAAATTGCGGTAGAACTCCGTGATACCGAGTCGACGTGCGCCGTACTTTATGTCTTTGATTTTGAAGGGAAAGAGGTGCTGATAAATAAACAAATAGATGAGAAAGAATGGACATTGGAGGCTATCCAATACCATACCATCGTCCTGAAACGTGTGGGCGACACACAACCCGTGAAAGAGGGTATTTTATTTTTAGATATACAAGGCAGCCTCCGACACCTATGGCAAGAATACACCTGGATAGATACTTATCGTGGCGTTATCAAGGTGAGGCATCGTAATTTTCAAAGTGGTTTTGAGGAATATATCGATATAGAAACACTAAAAAAAACTTCTGACACAGAAAGAATACAAGATTATTGCAGTGCCATCAAAATGCCTGTTCCTTATAGCGGCCCCTTACCCCCCTATCTACCACATTCGGCTATACAAGACCTACCTTGGATCAGCCGTGCAGCAAATCGTATACTTTGGTCGTATCACATCAAGGAGAATGACCATTATCGCCTAAACCTTGCTATCGCTGATACATCAAATTTATTATGGACACAATGTTTATTATCGGATATGCCCAAAATGATTCCACAGCCCTACTTTCAAATAGAAAATCAAATATTTTTAATGTCATATAATAAACGGAAAATTGTTTCGTATTTAGTATAATTGTAAATATATGGGAAAAACAAAAGCTTTTTCGACCACTATAAAATTAGGTGTCATGGGGATATTATGCTCCCCTCTTTTTCTGATAGCCAAATCTGTTGATTATAACATTAATGAGACCTTTACAGTATCTACTGCGCCAGATTCAATAGGTGTGGAAGTCGTAAATGGCGAAATAAATATTATCCACCGTATAGAGCGAAAAGAAACATATTATGCGTTGAGCCGTCGATATAATATTCCGGTAAATCGTATAATGGAAGTGAACAATAAAAAGAGTCTTAGACCCGGCGATACGGTAAAAGTTCCGACCGGCCGACAAGAAGCTCCGTCAACAGTAGTTTCTCCACCCACTCCCGCCAAGCAAGGCCAACAGCAGGAACAACCTAAGGTGTTAACTGAATATAAAGTGGGGAAGAGCGAAACTTTGTATGCGATTTCCAGAAGATTTGGCACGACCGTAGAGGCCATCAAAAAAATGAATGAACTTCGGTCAGACTCACTTCGAGAGGGTACCACCTTAAAAATTCCCAATGCGGATTACCGGGAGCCCATTCCGGAAGTTCCACAACAACCTATCGCTATCGATACATCATCCGTAACCGAGTTAACACCAGAGCAGATTATTGCTGCAAATCGCTACGGCATCCGTGAAAAACAAGAAAAAGGCATCGGTGTTTGGATCAATGATCTAGAAACGGACGGTAAAAGTAACCTCGCTCTTCATAAAACCGCTCCTATCGGCACCATCTTAAAAATCACCAATCCGATGACACGGAATGTTACATACGCAAAAGTAGTCGGAAAATTCACCGACACGGCGGAAACAAAAGATGCCATTGTGGTGTTGTCAAAATCAGCCGCTGCCTATATTGGTGCGCTTGATAGAAGATTTTTGATTGAAATAGCGTATGGCGTACCTTTGCAGTAATTAAATTCAATAAGGTATAGATGGACAAACCATATGTTATCGGTATCGCGGGCAGCAGCGGATCAGGTAAAACATTCTTTCTGAAACGCTTTCTTGATCATTTTCAACCCGATCAAGTTACCCTTATTTCCCAAGACGACTATTATATTCCGGCAAATACCAAAACAAAGGAAGAAAACCGTTTATATAATTTTGACCTGCCTACCGCTATTAATCGAGAATCTTTCTTTCACGATATAAAACAGCTTTTCGGTGGACATACCGTTTATCGGCAGGAATACACCTTTAATAATCCCGACATTACCCCTAAAATACTCGAAATTAAACCGGCTCCCATTCTGATTGTAGAGGGGTTGTTTATCTTTCATTATGAGGAGGTGAATGAGCTATTGGATTATCGAATTTTTCTCGATGCAGAAGAATCTGTTGCATTGGAAAGAAGGTTGCGACGAGATCTTATCGAAAGAGGATATGATCACGACGATGTTATGTACAAATGGATAAACCATGTCGTGCCAGCCTATGAACAATATTTAGTTCCGTTTAAATCAATATGCGATTTGGTTATTATCAATAATACCGACGACCCCAAAATCATCGATGAAGCTGCGCGTGAAATTTCGGTTGAACTTAAGATTATTTAAATTCAATCTAAACAATTATCTTTGTACCTGAGATGGAGAAGATAATGAACTCGTTATTTTATATAGAAGATGGGAATCCCTTTTTTGACGAAATAAAAAAGGGAATAAACAGCAACCCAGATTTGGGATGTTGTGTCTTTAAAAAATGCTGTAAAAAATACAAACGGGGCAAACGTTGCAAGAAATGTCCTAAACGATAATTTTTGCGCACTACTCTTCCATATAATTTAAATCCTTATCGAAACTCTCTTCCAACCTGGTCAAAGCGAAAATTGCAATTACAGACAATACTATCGTAACAGCCATCGCCGCGTAAAGTATCCCCATTTTTGATACTAGCCAACCATATAAGAGTGTCGAGGGAATCAACGCCCCCCTTACAAAATTAGGTGCTGTGGTAGCCACAGTAGCACGTAGATTCGTACCAAACTGTTCGGCAGAAATAGTGACAAATGTGGCCCAATATCCTACGCCAAGCCCTAATAAGAAAGCCAGTAACAAAAACTTATTTTCTGATATCCCCGTACTGGATAAGTACCACACGGCGAATAAAATAATTAACATTTGACAGATAAAGACCACTTTTTTTCTCGATTTGAACCACTGTGCCAATAAGCCTGCCAAGACATCGCCCAATGAAATCCCGAGGTAAGTGAACATCACGCCCTTACCTGCACTCAACGGTACTTCACTTTGTAAAGCTCGTCCGATTTCGGGCGCCTGCGTGACCAGAACTCCTACGACAAACCAGATAGGCAGCCCAATACAAAGGCAATATAGGTATCGAAGGAGGCGCTCCTTCTTGTTGAACAACATTAATAAATTTCCTTTTACCGCATTCTGGTTATCTTGTTTTTTAAATAAGCCAGATTCAAATGTTCCGACACGCAGCAACAAAAGACAAAGCCCCATACCTCCCCCGACAAAATAAGCCGTTCTCCAGTCAAACCATTCGGAGACATAATAGGCCAAAATCGCACCTAATACGCCTAATCCGGCCACGATCATCGTTCCATATCCGCGTTTTCCTCTGTCCATACTTTCGCTCACTAATGTAATCCCTGCACCCAATTCTCCAGCAAGCCCTATACCTGCCACGAAGCGAATCCACGCATAGGTATTTACATCTTGAACAAAGCCGTTATATATGTTAGCTAAGGAATAGAGTACTATAGATCCGAAAAGCACCTTTAGCCGCCCGAATTTATCGGCAATAACACCCCAGATAATTCCGCCCAGCAGCAAGCCCGCCATTTGCATGTTCAATACAAACTCTCCATTGGATCGCATTTGCTCTTCCGGAATACCAATGTCCTGAAACGATTGTACCCGCACGATAGAAAAAATAATTAAATCATAAATATCCACAAAATAACCGAGTGAAGCTACCAAGACCAGCAGCCATACTTTACCAGGTTTAGGGTTATTTTCCATAATAGTTTAGCGTTGAGGCGCGCAATTTACAATCTTTTCCATTTATTACAAGAATTAAACAATCATAATCCGCTTAAATATTGGCGGAGTCCTATATTTGTAACTAGAACATCAACATAAAAAACGAGCATAATGAAAAAGTTCACTTTAGGCACGTTAGCATTCGGTGTATTCCTTGCGAGTGCTTGCCAGAATACCAACGGACAAAACGCAGAAGCAGAGAAGCTAGCAAAAGAGGCTATCGAAATACATGACGAAATCATGCCCCAGGTTTCCGCCTTCAACAAACATGAAATTTTGATCGACTCTTTATTACAAAACTTGTCTGTATTAAAGACCGTAGATGCCAATATCGATACGGTGGAAACCAGAGAAAAATTCCAGACATTGAAAACAAACCTGGAATCCGCTACAGATAAAATGATGGTTTGGATGAAAGAATACGCTGCAGATAGTACTGATGTAAATTACCAAAAAGCTGAAGTGGAACGTATTTCGGATTTGAAAACGGAGTTTGAACAGGTGAAGTATGAAGCAGAGAGCTTATTGGCCTCCTTTAAAAAGTAACCATGAAGCTTAATCTTAAAACGTGCATAGGTGCACTCACACTTTCTGCCACTTTCTTCGCATGCTCGGGAACAAGCGAAAAGAAATTGCCCATCATTGGCGAGCGGGAGACGGAAGAGCGAATTGTAGACGGCAAAACGGTGGTTGACACCATTTATCACCAGATTCCAGCGTTTATTTTTCTCAATCAAGATAGCGTCGAAATCACAGATAAAGATTTTGACAATAAAGTTTATGTCGCCAATTTCTTTTTTACACATTGTCCGAGTATCTGCCCGACCATGCAACGCAACTTATTAAAAGTATATGAAAAATATAAGGATGATGAACGGGTTGCATTTTTATCCCACAGTATAGACTTTAAGTACGATTCGCCGAGCGTGCTTAAATCTTATGCACAAAAATTAGGTGTTACAAACAAACAATGGCAATTCGTTACAGGCGAAAAAAAAGATATCTATGGAATCGCTGATCAGTATTTAGTTTATACAAAAGAGGATGAAGACGCCCCTGGTGGATATGATCACCAAAGCTATTTGGTATTAATTGATCCGCAAAAACGTATCCGCGGTGCTTACGACGGGACAAATGATGAACAGGTCGCCCAACTTTTTGACGACTTGCAAATCCTATTGAAAGAACAATAGTTTAAAGAATGCAAAACACGATATTTTCATTGACAGGAATAAGCATATTTCTCGGTATGCTTATTTTTTCCTGCCAGCCGAATGTGAGTATCGAAACGGCACAGTATGCTGTAAACGGCCAAAAGCTTTACGTCACACATTGCCAAAGTTGCCACGGGTCGAAAGGCGAGGGATTGGGAATGCTCTATCCTCCATTGACCGATACAGCGTACCTACAGCAGAACAAGGAAAAACTAGCTTGTATCGTTAAAAACGGCATGACAGGCCCTGTTGAGATTGGTGGAAAAACCTTTGAGGGCGATATGCCTGGAAATCCGCAGTTGACTAATATAGATATTGCCTATATATTGACCTATATCACCACCACATTTGGAAATAGCACGAAAACCTACACGCAGGAAGATGTAAAAAGCAGTCTAGAAAATTGTCTATAAAAAAAGAAGGTTTCCAAACGGGGAGAATGGAAACCTTACTAAACTAACCAATTATAAACCTAAATTATGATAGAACAAATATAAGGCGGATATGCTGATTCTGCAAATAAAACAGCCCTAAAACCCAATATTTAACAAAAAATTAACATTAGTGTCATATTGACACTAACCTTTGTTGTTATATAACAAATATTTGACATTGGTGGGTGCATTTTTTTACTACATTTGCAACCGAATGAACGTTCAATTGCTAAATAAAAAAGAGGCTATTTTTGAAAGCACGCTCAAGCTCATTAATGAGCATGGTTTTCATGGCACTCCGATGAGCCAGATTGCTGCTCATGCTAATGTGGCGACAGGCACGATTTATCACTATTTCAATTCCAAAGACGAGTTGATTTTAGAACTTTTCAAGTACTGTCGGGAAAAAACAAATGAGCATATTTTCAACTTTAACGAAGACCTGTCCTATAAGGAGAAGTTCTTTTACATCTGGAACCGTTTGGTTGATTATTATCTGGCGCATAAAGAGACTTTTTGGTTTATAGAACAATTTTATTCTTCGCCCTATTATGAGCTCATAAAACAAAAGAAGAGTACTTATTATGGTGTTGATAAAATGCATTTATTTTTTGAAGAAGGGATAAAGTCTGGCATTATCCGAAACGTAAGTTTCTATACCTTAATATCTATCTACATAGGATCGGCTACATCCCATGTCAAAATGGTTACATACGGATTTTGTAAAATGCATGCTAAAGGCCGTGAGGATTTAATTGAAATAATTTGGAATGGTGTTAAAAATCAATAATATGAAGTTTAAAAAAGTTGCTTTATCGTTATTTCTTGCGTGCTGTGTCGCAGGATACGCACAAGCACAATCTGTTAATAATGCGGAATCTGAGAAACTCAACAGCGAAGCAACACTGGACGAGCTAATTGACTATGCGCTGCGCAATAAGATAGACTTAAAACAGGCTCAAATTGACCAGGAGATTGGAGAGCGGGAAATTGCATCTGCATTGTCAGGATGGCTTCCACAAATTAATGCTTCGGCTTCTCTGATACACAATATCAAATTACAAACTATGGTGTTCGAAGGCCAAGCCAGACAGTTAGGGGTAAAAAATAATAGTACCGTTGGTTTTCAAGCTGATCAGGCAATTCTTAGCCCAGAATTATTTCAAGCATCCCGTGCGGCGAAATATATACGTCAACAGAATAACTTAAATTTGGAGAACACAAAAGTCAATACGGTGGTGGACGTAAGTAAAGCGTATTATGACATCCTTACTTCAGAAGAAACCATTAAGATCATTAATGAGAATATTGTCCGTCTAAAACGCCAGTATACAGAAGCTAATGCACGTTACGAAACTGGATTAGTCGATAAGATAGACTATAAAAGGGCACAGATATCGTTGAACAACGCCAATGCACAATTAAAATCAGCTAACGAGGCTCGTAAATATAAGTATGATTATCTAAAATCTCTTTTAAATATTCCGACAGCGGAAGAAATTTCACTATCCTTTGTCAATCAGTCGTTGGAATCCAATATCCTATTGGATACCACTGAACTGCTTCATATTGCCAACCGTGTGGAATTCCGCCAGCTGGAAACTTTGCGGGAAATCCAGAAGTTGAATACCCAATACCAAAAATGGAGCTTTATGCCGCGATTGGGTGCTTACGCAAATTACAATTTCAATTACCTAAACAACGAGTTTAGCCAGTTGTATGCACACAACTACCCAAGCTCTGCTATAGGGCTGTCACTAAGTTTCCCTATTTTCACCGGAACAAAACGTATACAAGAAATCCGCAGATCAGAATTAGAAGAAGAAAGAATTGAATGGGATTTGAAGAATCTGGAAAATATGATCAGCGCAGAATATTCCGCGGCAATGGCAAGCTATCGTTCCAATATGAACGAATGGAGAAATGCGAAAGAAAACATGGAATTGTCCGAAGAAGTCTATAACACGATCAAGTTACAATATGATGCGGGTGTGAAAACCTATCTAGAGTTGATGACAGCCGAAAGCGATCTTCGAACAACACAATTAAACTACCTGAATGCTTTATATACTGTTCTTTCCAGCAAGTTAGACATTCAAAAAGCATTGGGTACGGTAGAAACAACACTATAAAAACACACCTTATCATTCAACCAAGAAATACACGAAAACATGAATAAGAACTATTTATTTTCTGCACTAATTATAGGTTCTGCATTGTTCTGGCAATCTTGCGGCTCCAAGGATGGAGCAAAGCAACAACAAGGGGCAGCTCCTGGGGAAAGAGCTGTTCCCGTAACGACAGCAACTGTTGAGAAACAGATTGTTTCCGGCACAAAACAATACCCCGCTAGTGTTGTCCCCCTTCAAGAAGCTAATCTACTGGCAGAGGTATCCGGCTATGTGACTAAAATATATGTAGCGGACGGTGCAACGGTAAAACAGGGACAACCCTTGTATGAAATTGACCGCATCCGTTATCAAGCGGCTGTAGATCAAGCAAAAGCCAATTTAGAGATTGCGAGAGCAAACCTGCAACGTGTCGAAAAAGATTTAACACGATACCAAACACTTGCAGAGCAAGATGCGATTGCCAAACAGACATTGGACTATGCTTTAACGGATGTAAGCAACCAAAAAGCACAGGTACAAGCAGCACAGGCGGCATTGACAACCGCACAAACAAATCTGGAACGATCTATTATACGCGCTCCGTTTAGTGGTGCTGTAGGCATTTCGCAGGTACGTACAGGTGCGTTGGTCTCGCCAGGCACAACGCTTTTAAATACAATCAGTGCGATCGATCCGATAGCTGTTGAATTTCAAATCAGCGAAAGGGAGATTTCCGAATTTGCAGCTTATCAGTCTGGCAAATCATCTACTGAAATCAGTGTTTCTTTACCTGACAGAAGCACGTACACCCATGCTGGAAAAATCGCGACCATGGATAGAGCTGTTGATCCTACTACCGGAAGGTTGAAAGTACGTGCATCATTCAGCAATCCACAAAACGATTTGCGTGCAGGCATGAACGTCACCATGAATGTGAAGAGTACTTCGGCTACGGAACAATTGGTTATTCCGTTTAAAGCTGTACAGGATCAGTTAGGCGTGTATAATGTATATGTGGTAAATGATAGCAGCCAAGCGGAGATACGTCCTGTAGAGCTTGGTTTAAAACTAGAAGATAAAGTGGTAGTAAATTCAGGTGTAGAAGCCGGAGATAAAATTGTTGTCGATGGCATCCTGAATGTACGAAGCGGAGCAAAAGTTGTCGAAAAAGAACCGGAGACAAGTAAACCGTAACAAGTGATCGGTTAACAGTAGTAAAACAATAAATCACGCGTTACGAACGAAGAGTTACGAATCTCAATAAGAAATAAAAAATGATATCAGAAGTTTTTATAAGAAGGCCCGTCACGGCAATCGTCATCTCTATATTGATTATGATTATAGGTACGATTTCCATTATGACGTTGCCTATCAGTCAATATCCATCCATTGCCCCTCCTACTGTTACGGTGACGGCAAACTATACCGGTGCGGATGCGCAAACCGTTGAACAGACGGTAACAACGCCGATAGAAAGCCAGATTAACGGTACGCCGGGCATGATTTACATGTCTTCTAATAGTACATCAAACGGGCAGTCGAGTATAACCGTCACCTTTGAAGTAGGTACAGATATCGATATCGCTACCCTTGATGTACAAAATCGTGTCGGTATTGCCGAGCCGGCATTACCGGAGGCTGTACGCCGGTTAGGGGTAACTACACGTAAAGCAAATACGGACATCTTAATGCTTGTCTCGTTAGTATCGCCCAACGGAACACGGGATGATAAGTTTTTAGCGAACTACGCCAACTTATATGTTCGGGACGCGATCATGCGGGTTAAGGGTGTGGGTGATGTAACTGCCTTTGGTCAACCCTTCTCTATGCGGATATGGCTCGACGCCAATAAATTGGCGGCATTAAATTTAACCCCTGCCGATGTTTCAAGCGCGATAGCGGAACAAAACTTACGTATGCCGGGTGGTTCCGTAGGTGCGCCACCGCAACACAACTCACAAGTATTCGAATATCCGGTTATCACGGACTCTGATTTATCTTCTGAGGAGGATTTCGAAGAAATCATCGTCAAAACAAATCCTGTTGACGGTTCCATTGTGCAGTTGAAAGATGTGGCAAGAGTGGAACTAGGCTCATTCGCATATGCTACAACTACACGGGTGAACGGTATGGTTTCCACCGGGATGATGGTTGCGCAGACACCGGGAGGAAATGCCGTAGAAACGGCGGACGGTATTTATGCCGCATTAGAAAATTTAAAACAATCCTTTCCTGAAGACGTAGATTATGTAGTAGGTTATGAAACTGTTTCCGTAGTTAACGCATCCATTTCGTCCGTTATCCATACGTTGGTAGAAGCGTTGTTATTGGTTACTGTAGTCGTGTTCTTCTTCCTACAATCCTGGAGAGCAACATTGATTCCTGTACTCGCGATTCCGGTATCTATTGTGGGAACATTTATCTTTTTTACCCTGTTTGGATTTTCCATCAACAACCTTACGTTGTTGGCGTTCGTATTGGCGATCGGTATTGTGGTAGATGATGCCATCGTGGTCGTAGAGGCTGTGCAGCACTATATCGACCATTATAAGATGGATGCCAAAGAAGCTACCCGACACGCGATGAAAGATATCACTGCTCCGGTAATTGCCATCGGTTTTATCTTGGCTGCCGTATTCGTTCCGGTTGGTTTTATTCCCGGAATGGTCGGCCAACTCTATCAGCAGTTTGCTATTACCATCGCTGTGTCCGTATTGCTATCTGCTTTTATAGCACTTTCCCTTACACCCGCTTTGTGCTCTATTATGATGAGACCCACCGCAGTAAACAAGGATGCTAAAGGCTTGAATAAATTTTTCTACAAATATAATCTGTGGTTCGATCGTGTAACGCACAAGTACTCTAAAGGCGTAAAAGCTGTTATACGAAAAGCACCATTAGCGCTTATTATTCTACTATGTTTATATGTAGGCACCGGATACATGTTTAGCATAAAGCCAACAGGATTTATTCCTACGGAAGATAACGGAATGTTCTTTGCGGGCGTAACCTTACCTGAAGGAGCTTCTGCGGGGCGTACAGCAGCGGTGCTTGACGAGATTGAAGCAGATCTACGTAAAGATTTTCCCGAAATCAAACATGTTACGCTTATCGCCGGAATTAACATCTTAAATAGATCTTTTAAATCAAATGGAGCAACTTTATTCGTTTCGCTGAAACCTTGGTCTGAGCGTAAACGAACTGCTGCCGAGGTTACCGGAGGTATTATGGCTAAATATGGTGGCTATGACAAAGCGAGCGTTTTAGCTGTAACCCCTCCTGCTATCCCAGGACTTGGAGCATCCGGAGGTTTCTCTATGATGATACAAGACCATCAAACTGTGGATATCAAGCAATTTGAAGGAGTGGTCAGACAATTTTTAGGCGCGGTAAACCAACGTCCGGAAATAGGCATGGCATATACCCTATTCAACTCCAATTCACCGAACTTTAAGATTACGGTTAATAGAGAACAAGCAAAAAGAATGGCTGTTCCTGTATCGTCGGTCTACAGTACCATTTCTGCTTATTTAGGTTCAGCGTATGTAAACGATTTTACGCGCTACGGACGTAATTTCCGTGTGGTCACGCAGGCAGATCAAGATTTCCGGATGAACATTGAGGATCTCAATAAGTTATTTGTCAATAACGTCCGAGGTGAATCTGTTCCATTGAGCACACTGATTAACTGGGAGCTGGTACAAAATCCGTCTATTATCAACCACTACAACATCTTCCGAAGCATAGAGGTGAGCGGTTCCGCCGCTCCGGGATATAGCTCGGGGGATGCGCTGCGTGCTTTGGAAGAGGTTGCTGCTCAAACTTTGCCCGACGGGTATGGGTATGATTTTTCGGGTATATCCTTGCAAGAAAAACAATCCGGTAATATGACGATTATGATTTTCGCCTTATGTATTGTATTTGTGTTCTTGCTATTGGCTTCCCTATATGAAAGTTGGTCTGTCCCATTCTCCATTTTGTTATCTGTACCTATCGGTGTATTCGGTGCGATATTGACCTTGTTGTTTATACCTGCTTTAGATAACAATATTTATGCGCAGATTGGTTTAGTTACTATTATTGGTCTAGCATCGAAAAATGCCATCCTTATTGTAGAATTCGCAAAAGAACGGGTGGATATTGGCATGCCATTAATGGAAGCAACATTAGATGCCGTGAAGCTGAGATTAAGACCTATCATCATGACATCCTTTGCCTTTATCTTAGGTATTATCCCATTGATGTTATCAACTGGCGCTGGTGCCTTCTCTCGCCAAACGATCGGCTGGACGGTATTTGGCGGTATGAGCGTTGCCACATTGCTCGGTATATTTATTATCCCCGTCCTGTTTTATGTCATTACCAGAATGGCTTATGGAAAGAAAAAGCTTGCTGAATTAGAAGCTAATTTTGATGAGGAAAAAGCGAAGAACTTAAGTTCGCATTAAATTAAAAGGCAGTCCAAACGGACTGCTTTTTTTATGCCCTCCTAGTCCTATTTCCAACGTCGTGCGATATACTATATGATATAGTATTTGCTGACTTAAGAAATAATCACAAAATGCATTTTAAAAATTCCGTTTTATTTATCGCTATTTTTTGGGTTTTCATGTGTTCTTCTTTTTCTCTACAAGCTCAACAAACGAGAACAGAACCCTCCGACTTTAAAATAAAAGGCTTCCATTTGGACCTTAGAATACAAGTGATGACCATGCCCGCATTAAAAGCTTTCGCAAAAAAACTAAGTGAAAATGGCATCAACACGTTGGTAATGGAATGGGAAGGCACCTATCCGTTCGAGAAACATCCTTTGATTGCCAATAGATTTGCCTATTCCCGTGAAGAAGTCATTGATTTCATCGCCTATTGTAATCAACTCAAGATTGACGTCATTCCCCTTCAACAGAGTTTTGGTCATGTAGAATATATCCTTAGACATCATCGTTACAAGGATCTTCGAGAAGATCAAAAAGATTATTCCCAGGTCAATCCGTTGAAAGAAGAATTGAACCGAGAACTATTTACTGAATTGTACCAGGATCTTATTTCCACGCACACATCAGCATATATCCACATCGGAGGAGACGAAACCTATCTACTTGGGCATTCACCAGAATCAAAAAAAAAGGCAGCAGAAGTAGGCAAAGGTAGGCTTTATGGCGATTTTATAAAGCTACTTTGTGATATTGTCGTCGGATTAGGAAAACGGCCGGTGCTCTGGGCTGATATTGCATTGAAATATCCGGATGCACTACAAGGTTTACCTAAAGAGACCGTATTTGTGGATTGGAACTACGGTTGGGACATCAATATGTTTGGTGATCACCATAATTTGTTAAATAGTGGTTTTGAAGTATGGGGAGCTCCATCAATAAGGAGTCATCCAGACAATTATTTCTTGACGCAATGGGAGAAACATTTTAGAAATATCAGGGATTTCATTCCACAGGCCAGGAATTTTGGTTATAAAGGTCTTATTATGACCTCGTGGTCTACATCAGGCCTCTATTCGACTATATGGGAATCTACCAGAGATGCGTCTGATCTGCAAGCTATCCGGCGCGTTTATCCGATCACAGGTTTCAACTTATTGATTGCTGCTTTCTTTGAAGGGGTGAACAATACAAAACCGTTAGATATAGAATCATTTGTTCTTCAATACGCTCAAAAACGGTATGGTTTTGGTCAGCAAAAGGCTAAAGATTTTTGGACGGCGTTGAAAGCTATTCCCTATGAAATTGTACAAGGACAGATTAGTGATACAAATTTGTCGATGCCTTCCTTCTTAGACAGCGCTCAGATGGTCGCCTCCACACTACGCCGCTTACAACCAAGCCTGAATCAGGACGAATTTGAGCATTATCGGCTGATGGCAGATATTCGGTTGCAATATTTGACTTTTACCGCTATAGAAATGAGGGTAAATTCAGTTGATTTTAAAGAAGACGATATACCGGAAACATTAGCAGCGTTGGAAGCTTTGGATATGGCAGATTTGGATGAGCGCTTTATACGGTTAAATAAAAATTCTTTTTTCGAAGCAGAATTGAAACAGGAGAACGACTATAGGAACAGCAAGATTCGCCTACTGCAACAGCGTCTATCCAGAAATAAAATAGATTGATTCACGCCGTGTTAACAATTTGGTTAATGTCGATTAACCGACATAATTTAATTTTTGGGAATGACTATCTTTATTTCCTATCTTTGAAATAAGGATTCGTTAGAACGAATATTTTTGTTTCATAATAATTCTACCAATGGCCTGACAAAATAAATAATGAAAGAGGTGTCTGAAACGATTTTTGCGGACTTTAGAGCGGGGTACTCGAACGCTTTTAGAATAATATTTGAGCTACACCATCAAGTTATTCTACAATATGTCTATGGGTTTTGCCATCATAAGGAGGAAGCCGAAGAAATTACGCAAGATACCTTTACCCAACTTTTTATTTATAGGGATAAAATACACGGGGCAGAAAGTATACTGCCCTTTCTTTATGCCGTTTCTAAAAGGATTGCTGTCTCTCATTTTCGTAGAAAGGTAATCCGCGAAGAGGCTTTGGGGTATATCGGCGCTCTTTCCAATAGAAATCCACACGACACGCAAGAGGCTGTCTTGATAAAAGAACTACATGATAGCCTACATAAGATTATAGAAGAACTTCCCCAGCAACAAAAACGAGTTTTTGTACTCAACAAAATCGAAGACCTTTCTTGTCAGGAAATTGCAGACCAGCTCGCCATTTCCAAGAACACAGTAAAAAACCATTTAGCTGTCGCAACAAAAACCGTTCGGATAAAGTTACAGAGATTAATATGCTTTTTTCTGATTTTTTAAAAAACACCTAGTCCTATTTCCAATCTTGTGCGATATAATACAATAAAGCACACAAAATTGGACAAACAACGTTTAATATATCTTATTAAGAAACGCCAACAGGGCAAATGTTCTGCTGATGAAAATGTTGAACTGCATGAATTGATGCAGCATCCACACATTGAAAAAGAGATTTTACTTCTATGGGATCAATTGCATGAAGAAAAGACTTTAAAAGTTTCCACTGACGACAGCAAAAAATTGTACGATCGTATACGTTCTAAGCCTGAGGTCGCCGCTGTTATTCGAAGCAAATCGACCGACATAGCTAAAAAACAAGCACGAGCGAGAGTCCAAAAAATAATCACAGCAGCTGCGGTGCTCCTTATTTTTTTTAGCGTATATTTTATCTTCTTCTACCCGAGTTCTGAAAAGAACAACAGCCTTTCCAATATGGCTGAAACACATGCAGTAGTGCTCCCCGGCAGTAATAAGGCTAGAATTGTATTTGAAGACGGAACTTATCAAGAGCTGGGAGATCAATCTAGTCCAGCAAATATAAAAAAGAACGGTTTTTATACCGTCAACGACAAGAATAAAGGTATCTCCTATCTCGGATCTTCCGATATGAACAGTCAAACAGCCGGCGTACATACGCTTATTACTCCAAGAGGCGGAGAATATACTATCCAACTGGCTGACGGCACTAAGGTTTGGTTAAATGCAAATTCCACACTTAAATACCCTGTTTCATTCCATGGGGCATCCGCCAGAGAGGTAGAATTAGAAGGCGAGGCCTATTTTGATGTATCGAAATCAACGATCAATAACAAACGTGTCCCCTTTTTAGTAAAATCAAAAGGACAGGTTTTAGAAGTAATGGGCACTGAATTCAATATAAACACGTTCCGAGATAAAATAACAACCACACTAATCGAGGGACGCGTAAAGATAGCATTTGAAGGTAAATCCGACGATCAATTTTATATTCTCCAACCCAATGATCAATCGGTTTACGATTACAAATCAGAAAAAATAAGTGTTGAACAAATAGATCCCTATTATGTGACATCGTGGAAAAGCGGAGATTTTGCCTTTGACAATGCACCATTAAAAAACGTGATGGAAGATATCGCCAGATGGTACGATGTCGATGTAGAATACAAAACTGAAGTAAGTGATATAAAGTTTTCGGGTAAGGTGTCTAAATTCGAAAACATTGACACATTGCTTCAAACCATAGAATGGACAGGATCTGTAAAACTCAAACTGAACGGAAGGAGGATAACCGTAATGAAATAAAAAGTTTATTTAAGAAATAGGAGGTGTTACCAGCACCTCCCATAGCTTAGTCAATTTGACTAACGATTGAAAACTAACGTGTTAAATTATAAATCAACCGAATACAAATGTATAAAAAAAATTGGTTGGGCATATTGCTATGGGAAATATGCCTTACGAACAAAAATCCTGTAGTAATGAAATTATCCTTAGCCCTCCCCTTTCTACTTGCGGCAACATTGCAGGTCAATGCATCTGCTATTGGACAAGAAGTCACTCTACACAAGAAGAATGTTAAGTTAGATTATGTACTTCGCGAGTTACAAAAACAAAGCGGCTATAATATTCTGTTTGATCAACGCATTATTCCCGAATCAGCCAGGATAAACGTAAACTACAAAAACGCGCATCTTTATAAAGTACTCGAAGACGTCTTGTCTCCTTTCGAAATTAAATACAAACAAACAGGAAAAAACATCGTACTGAACAAAGAGACCATATCCGGTTCGAAAGCAGCTCCTATGAACCGGCAACAACAGACGCCTATCAGAGGCAGAGTTCGGGATACAAACGGCTCACCTATTGCTGGCGCTACCGTACGCGTTAATGCAGGCGCGGGCAACGGCGTCTTGACAGGGCAAGACGGTACTTTTTCCATTCTCGCAACACCACAAGATAGGCTCATATTTTCATATGTTGGTAAAGCGTCGGTAACGGTAACGATAGGAGATCAAAAAGAACTGTCCGTTGTACTTCAAGATCAAACAGTAGAAATGGAGGATTTGGTTGTGGTGGCTTATGGGCAGCAGAAAAAACGAAATTTGACCGGATCGGTTGCTTCGGTAGGAAGTGATGAGATTGAAAAAACAACACTTCAAGATCCGATTTCTATTTTGCAGGGACGTGCGCCGGGTGTACAGATCACCTCTAATTCGGGTGCCCCGGGAGGTGAAATGACTATCCGCGTTAGAGGAAATTCTTCGCTAAATTCCGGTAATAATCCACTTTTTGTGGTCGATGGTGTCCCGATAGAGTCTAATTCTCTATCGTCGCTCAACGGCACGGAAAATTTTGGATTAAACCCCTTAGCAGACATCAACCCGGACGATATTGCTTCGATCGAAATACTTAAAGATGCTGCATCAACAGCTATTTATGGTTCACGCGCCGCAAACGGTGTGGTATTGATTACCACCAAGCGCGGTGCAGAAGGAAAAGCGCAAATAACGGCTAATTTCATGACGGGAGTAAGTTCGATCACACGCCATCTAGGGGTTTTGAATGCTAGTCAATACCGGGCAGCGGTAATCGATTCGTATAATAATATGGAGACTCCCGAAGAACCTTTCTGGACGGTATTAGATTCATTGAACCCCTCCAACAACGGTGATATCGACTGGCAACGAGAATTGTTACGAAGCGCTGGACAGTATAAAGTGGATTTGGCCGTTCGCGGAGGAAGCGACAAAGTACAATATTCATGGAGCAATTCTTATCTGGATCAAGACGGTATTATTATCAGCAATAATTACAAACGCATCACTTCCCGATTGAACGTCGATTTCGATGTATCCAATAAGTTGAAAATCGGGCAAAGCATTGCTTACACCAATGCAACAAACAATCGGATTAATGCAGGTGGAACAGGAAACCTGAGCGTTATTCGTGAGCTGTTAGTCAGACCTCCGGTCATGTCCATGTATTTTCCCGACGGATCATTGAATGGCTATCAATTGGGACGACGAAACCCCGTAGGTATTGCCATGCATGCTACACATAATAATAAAAGTCACCGAATTATCGGAAGCGAATACCTCGAGTATGAAATTATGGATGGGCTGAGTTTTCGCAGTAACCTACATTTCGATTTCACTACGATGAAGGAGAATGAATTCATGCCGTCGATATTGGATTATAGAGAAGGTTACAATACTGGAGCCGTCAGAAGTACGAACAATATTACTTGGGCAAACGAAAATATCTTACGCTACAACAAGACATTCGCCAACGACCATAATTTTGGTGCTTTACTTGGATTCAGTTTGCAAGACTGGCGATTTGAACGTACGGGGCTGGATGGTATGTTTTTTCCGAGTGATGACATCCGAACACTGAACGCAGCGAGTGTTATCTCCAATCAAGGAATTAATGTGGAAGCCGAAAGTGCCATGCTATCGTATTTTGGTAGAACGTCCTACGATTATCAGGGAAAATATCTGGCTGAAGTCAACTTAAGAGCCGATGGTTCGTCGCGATTTGGCCGTGACAATCGGTTTGGTTTCTTTCCCTCCGCTTCCGTGGGTTGGCGTTTCACAGACGAGCGATTTTTGGAAGGATTAAGAAATGTGATGAATGACGGGAAGCTCCGCTTCAGCATGGGAAGTACCGGAAATCACGCTATTGGAAATTACACTTCCCAAGGCGAATTTTTGGTCGGGATCAATTATCTGGATTATTCAGGAGCAGCTCCGTCGGTTATGCCAAACGCGAGTTTAACCTGGGAAACCACGGTGCAGTATAATGCGGGTATAGACTTATCGTTTCTGGCTAATAGAATGACGTTAAATGCAGACTATTATGTAAAAAATACCCGTGATTTGCTTTATGAAGTGCCTATTCCGACTACGACGGGATTTAGCACGATCACCCAGAACATCGGAAACATCCAAAATAAGGGTGTTGAGTTCTTGTTATCAACCAAAAATCTAGTAGGCAATTTCGGATGGTCGACCAACTTCAACATCAGCGCAAACCGCAATCGGATTGTATCTCTTCCGGAGAACTTGTTGACCAATGGTTATATTCAAAATGGCGCGTACCATATTTTGCAGGAAGGGCAACCTATCGGCATTTTCTACGGGTGGAGATTTGACGGTGTATATGCCCGTGATGAGGATAATGTAAATGCGGTTACAAACGGTGCATTGGGCCCCGTTTTCAAAGGCGGAGATCCGATTTGGCACGATCTGAACGGAGATGATATTATTAATCAGGACGACCGACAGATTATTGGTAAAGCGGAACCAAAATTTTTTGGCGGTATTTCCAACGATTTTAGTTATAAGAATTTCTCTTTGAATGTGCTGTTCCAGTTCTCCTATGGTAATGATATATACAGTGAGATCAATCACCAGCGAAATACTATCGTGCGATACAATAATCTTTCTACCGATGCATTGAGAAGATGGCGTCAGCAAGGAGACATTACCGATTATCCGAGACCTGTACGAGATGATCCTATGCAAAGCGAAAGCCGTGTGCAGAGCCGATGGGTGGAGGATGGTTCTTATATCAAGTTAAAAAATGTCAATCTTCGTTACCGTTTCTCCCCAACTTTGATTAACAAAATCGGTATACGGAGCTTAGATGCATTTGTCACCGGAACAAACCTGATTACCTGGACAAAGTATACGGGATTTGACCCCGATGTAAACTCTTATGCAGGACTGCGGGTAGGCGTGGATGAAGGATCGTATCCACAGAGCCGTACATTTATTTTTGGTATTAATATAGGTCTTTAACATCGTAGGATATGAAAAAATATATTACAAAATGGATTGCCTTTTTGTCCGTTCTATTAATGGGCTCCTGTTCGTTTCTGGACAAAGAGCCAATCAGTAGTTTTTCCGCACAAGGTTTTTACAAAAGTACGAGTGATGCACAGGCAGGCGTCTACGGAATATATGAGGCTATGCAATCTTCATTTCAACTCAATTTTGCCTATTGGGGAGAAGGAAGAGCAGATGCTGTCGAAACCAACCACGCCGGAGATCCTTTCGCACTCCATCAGAATACATTGACACCAATCATTACATCGTCTAACTGGAATAACTTGTACACCGTGATTAGTCGGGCTAATTATGCTGTAAAATATATTCCCGAGGTTTTCGAAGACGAAACGAGTCCTTTGCGGAATCAATTGATAGGCCAAGCAAGAGCGTTGCGCGCCATAGCATATTTCTATTTGGTCAGGGTATGGGGCGATGTCCCTTTCACCCTAGAGCCTTATGAAAGTATACAACAGGATTTATTTTTATCCAAAACGGATAAAGAAACTATCCTTAACCAAATTGTTGAGGATCTCTCCTATGCTTCTGAATTCTGTTCACCCAATTACGGAGGTGAACGAGATCGGGTTTTGATCACCAGAGGTGGCGCGGATGGTATACTAACACAAGTATACATGTGGCGCAAACAATATCAACAAGCGATTACAACGGCGGAACGTGTGACGGATAATCCATTGTATTCTTTAGTTTCTATTAGTGACTGGAACAATATGTTTTCTGCCGGATTGAGTAGCGAAAGTGTATTTGAAGTTGGTTACAATGAGGTTCAAAAGAATTCTATGCGGGTGCTTTATGCGCTGGGTAACGATGCCAGTTATTTTCCAAGTCAGCGGTTTATGAATTCTTTTGAAGAAGGAGATCTGCGTAGATCAAAGATTTGGGACAATACGCAGGTACAGCCACGAAAGATCTGGAAGTTTTTTGGCGAAGGTTTTAATGACGAAAGCCCGGATCCGTCTCAAAACAATATTATTTTGGTGCGGTTGGCCGATATCATGTTGCTCAAAGCAGAGGCACATGCCCGCTTAAACGACAATAGCCTTGCGCTTCCTTTATTAAATAATATCCGTAATCGGGCAGGATTGGTAGCGCTGACTGAAGTAACGGCCATAGAAGAGTACGGTGATGTGGTCTCGGCAATCATGCATGAGAGGTCGATAGAATTATGTTTCGAAGGACACCGCTGGTTTGATCTCGTCCGGACAGATAAAGCTATTGAAGTGATGGAACCGATCACTGGATTAAAAGATTCGCGCAATATCTTATGGCCAATACATGAGGATGCTATCAATCGTAATCCGAACTTGGTACAAAACGAATTTTATAGATAGTTCGATGAAAAACATTTATAATAAAGATAATTTATTATGCAAACGAAAATAATTTTAAACCGATTTTTAACGGCTTGTATTACAATTACGTTATTGATGACAAGTTGCGAAATTCAGGAGAATTTTAAATACGAACCTTCCGGAGTAGACGGCATATTAGGCGTGACAGCATGGAGCTTCATCCAGGCAAACGATGATTTTGATCAATTGGAAAGGGCAATTATACGCACGGGGCTTCAAAATCTCTATCAGGAGGAAGAAAGGACTTTTATTATTCCAAATAATAAAGCTTTCAGTACGTATCTGGAAAGCAGTAGTTATAGTACTATAGAAGATATACCGCTACCTATTTTACGAAACATGTTGCGGTACCATATCGTAAAAGATCGTGTTATTTTTACCGATCCGACCATTGGTCGTGACCAACCGCTCCCGTACGAAACAGAAAACGGACAAACCATGTTTCTTTCTCGCAATAACAACTACGTGGGATTGATCAACCAAGGGACTACGAGACAATGGGAAATCCGCACGTCTAATCTGGAACCAACAAACGGCGTGATACATGCCGTCGATTTTATCGTCTATTTTTCTGCTCCGGCTATCGATAATAGTGAGGATCCTACGCTCGTGAGAGATACGATATACCCTTTAGCTGATTCGTTTGTCGCTGGTAATAGCGCAGGTGAAATATATGAAAACACCAATTATGGTACGAATCCGCTTCTTAGACCGAAATACTCCAGCCCAGCACTTAACTCTGCTTATGATAGGTTTGCGTATCTCATGTTTGATCTTGATGATTTTGAAAAACCGGGTATCGTTGTGGATGTGAAACTCCGATTAGCGGTTAGTTTCACCACGGGAGATGGCTATATGCTAAATCTTTTTAAAGCAGCGAACAACAATTGGTCGGAATCGACCATTACTTTTAAGAATGCGCCAGGCAAAATCGGAGACCGTATTTCGTATGTAACCACATCAAAAGTAAATGCTTTCAATTTTGATATCACGAATTTTTATAAGAATGAGTCTCCAAGTGGCCGGGTGTCGTTTATGTTAGAAAGTGGAGCCGCTCCGGCAGGTAATAAAACCGACGATCTGGCCTCAAAAGAGCACGCTACGCTGGATCCTCCGATGATTATCGCTACATTAGCAACAAATCAAAATGTCTTGGTCGTAAAAACAAATGAACCGGTCGCTGTATCAAGCGGTGGTTCGACAGTCATCCATACAGATCTGCTGGAGCTATCCGGTGCTGATGCAGCCGATATCATCTATACCGTGAAAACTGCTCCGCAAAAAGGTTGGCTCATCAGAGGGGCAGACATCATTGGGCAAAATGGAGAATTTGTGCAGACGGATCTCCAATCCTTAAGCCTGCTTTACATTCATGACGGCGAAAGCACCGGAGAAGACACCATGATACTATCCGCTAGAGATAGGACTGGTGCGGAGATAGAAGATATAGAAGTTAAAATAAATATTCAATAGTTTTTAATATGCAATTCCTTCTAAATAGTTTTAAAATATTCTTTAGTGTCACGATGTTGTTATGGTCTTGCTCGTCAGACGCGAATGAACCCGATGAACAAGTGAGACCAACAGAGCGGATAATCAAGTTCTCAGGGTATGACTGGATTGTTCGTACATCGAACGATGAAAGAGTCGGTCCCGGACCGAACTACTTTTCTGATTCGGAAGATAATGTGTGGGTTGATGAAGGTGGAAGATTACACCTCAAGATTGTGCAGCGAGGGGGTATCTGGTATTGTTCGGGAATAGTTCTAAAACAATCCTTGGGTTATGGCCAGTATGTTTTTTATCTAGCTAGTGATGTAAGCAAATTAGACCAACATGTCGTGGGAGGCTTGTTTACTTATCTCAATGATGAAGAAGAAATAGATATTGAGTTTTCTAGGTGGTCAGATCCGGAAAACCAAGATTCCCAATTTGCCGTACAACCGTCAGATCGTTCCGGCAACAAAGAACGTTATGATTTAAACTTATTAACGGAACGTTCGACCCATTCCTTTAATTGGCAACGGGAGAGAATCGATTTTTTCAGTCGTCAGGGACATGGCTTATCCGTTGATGAAGATAACCGAATTCATGAATGGACTTACAAAGGAAACGATATTCCATTACATAAAGGCACGGAACGTTTGCGACTCAATTTATGGCTGTTCCGCGGCCAAGTTCCTTCAGATGCGAAGGAACAAGAAATGGTCATCGAGAAAGTAGAATTTATAAAGTAATACCAATAAAGGATTTCCGATTTGCTAAACATTTCGGAAATCTTTTATGCTTACTTTAGCTTGAATCCTTTATTAACCTGCTTTAAACCCTACAAAAGATGCAAAGCATAAGTGCTTATGTAAAATATCCACTTGTTTAAATCCAACTTTTTCTAGTAACTGTAGTTGGTACATTAAGCTTCGGGGTGAGTCTTCTTTCTCGATATAAGCGAATACATGATCTTTATATTCATCGTCTTTCAACCCTGTTAAATACTTTCCGTACAAATCATGATAGATATATTGCTGTAAAGCAGGGTCGACCTGATGCACTAAATCAAATATCCAGATACTCCCGCCTTCGTTTAATAAATCAAATAACTTTTTAAATGCGGTTTCCCAATCATGATCATCTCGAAGATGGTGCAGTACTGCTGTTGCGATAATCACATCATACTTTTCTGTACCAAAATTAACTGTTCTAAAATCGCCTTTGCGTATATCCACTTTACCTGTCGTTACTTCACCTACCCTTTCCCATGCTTTATCTAACATCGGTTGACTTAAATCTAACAAAGTGACATCGATATTCGTTATCTTTTGCGATAACTTTACCATATAATTCCCCGCGCCACAACCGATGTCTAATACAGTACCGAGTTTAGGATAACGACGCGAAATAGCTTCCGTTATAAGTTCCATATTAAACGAAGCATCCAATGTCGTCTGCTGCCCGGTTTCCAGCTGAGAAAAACGCTCAACGTCCTTATCAAAACGCTCTTCTATTTCCTGAATGGTGGATTTCATCTTTTTATTTGTTTTAACAAATTCTCTAAATTTGTCAATAATACTAAAAATAATATAAAGCTGCCTAAGAGCCCGCTTTTCTTCACGAGGAAGTTTACTCTTATAGCGGAATTGGTAAGTGTTATATAATATTACGTCATCGGAAAACTACATTCTATAAAATATAAAGAGGTAAAATACAGGGGAAACAGATCGGATTTATTATTTTTATAGTAAACAAAAAATAAAAAAATGATCGATAAACTTCAGCAAATAATCCAACAGACAACAACTCAAGAGGTTGACACTAATAGCGACATCGCTAATAATCTGACTGGCAATGTAGCTAAGGAAACAGGTTCGTCTTTGATTGACGGTTTAAAATCAGCCGTCTCGGGCGGAAATTTAAGTGATTTGTCTGATATGCTTGGTAATACAGATAAAAATGCCTTGACGTCTAATCCCATAGTAAAAACTATAATTTCTTCACTCACCTCCAAATTGGGTACAAATGTTGGGTTAGACAACAATACCGCAGGCGGCTTTGCCAATTCTATTATTCCACAAATCATCAGCATGATTTCCAGCAAAGTACAAAGTGGAGATTTTAATATCAGTGACATTATAAGTTCTCTCGCCGGTGGCGGTACGGGCTCTGTCTTAGATCAGAACGGTGACGGTAAAGTTGGATTTGACGACGCTATAAGTGCGGTTAAAAAAGGAAAATTAGGAGATGCACTAGGCGGATTATTTAAAAAGTAAATATTTTATAAGTAGCCCCCACGTTTAAATTTACTATCTTTATAATAGAGGTATAAATTTAAGCATGCATGAGACTATATACTATTGATACTGGATTCTTTAAGCTGGACGGGGGCGCTATGTTTGGTGTGGTCCCAAAATCATTGTGGCAACGTACCAATCCTGCTGATGAGCGCAACCTATGTACTTGGACGAATAGATTGCTCCTCATTGAAGACAGTAAACAATTAATCTTAGTAGACACCGCCATAGGTGATAAGCAGGACGAAAAGTTTTTTAGTCACTATTTTCTTCATGGCGATGCTACACTCGATGGTTCACTAGCAAAATATGGTTTCCACCGCGATGATATCACCGATGTCATTCTTACACATCTTCATTTCGATCATTGCGGCGGTGCAATAAAACGAGACGGTGAACGTTTTTTTCCCGCTTTCAAAAATGCACGTTTCTGGAGCAATGAGAAACATTGGGAATGGGCAATACACCCAAATCCTCGAGAAAAAGCCTCATTTCTCCGAGATAATATTCTCCCTATACAAGAAAGCGGACAGTTGCACTTTATAAAGGAGGGGGAACCGTTTTCTTCTCACATTGACATCCGCTATGCGTACGGGCATACAGAATCCATGATGCTTCCACAAATTCGTTATCAGGGAAAAACAATTCTCTACATGGCAGATTTACTACCCTCTGTCGGGCATATCCCCCTTCCATATGTAATGGGATATGATGTTCGGCCGCTGACCACGATGGAGGAGCGTCAACATTACTGGCAAGAAATCGTGGATAACGAATATATATTGTTTCTGGAACATGATCCCATCAACGCGTGCTGCACATTACAACATACCGAAAAGGGTATTCGTTTAAAAGAGACATTCCGGCTGGAAGATATGTTCGGCTAATTTTGCTTAAGGTATTATTTTTCAGATTATACCTGTTCTATATTTTCCGCATAGCAGTATCCTTCGATATTATGTATGCGAACGAGCCACCAATAGACGTTTGCGCGACTGATGACCGTAACTATTTCGCCTTTCTTCACATTCCCGATAGTAGGCAATTCTACTCCAGGGCCTTTGTGAACATTTAAGATCGGATCTTCCATAAATAGCCTTGCTTTACAACCCTTTACGGTAGACAAAACATCAACGTCCAATAAAACTTCTCCCGAAATAAAATTAGGATCGATTTGGCTATAAATATCCCACAGCTTATTTTTTGCTTCGGCATTGGGAGTCACACCTCGAATAATCAAAACACCGTTTTGTTCCATAAACTGCAAATCCTCAGTAATTAGATTTCCTGCTTCGTCTAAAAGTGCTTTATATTTATCGAATAGTGCCATGGATCAAAATAGTTGCTTGATAATGGAACAATAAATTAGGGATGATTGTTTGGAATCGTTGTCGATTATTACGGTTAATAAATAGCTGTTATAAGCTGTTTAGTCCCATTAAAGACGATTCGATCGCTTACTTCTAACCCGAACAGCAGTTTCCCGATCGGCGAAGAGGGTGAAATTACGATGAAATTTGTCCCATTGACTTGTTGTTGTCCCAAACTGACAGCAATAAAATAGGTTACCTGCTCCGTCACGACTATAGCACCTATTTCTGCCTTTTGTTTTGTTCTGACATCTGTTTTTTGAAGTAGAACCCAATCCTTTTTTGTCTGTGATAATTGTGCGTGATAACGGTTTAAATCCTGTTGTATCATCTCACGTGATGTTTCATATTTATCGCCCGCGCTACTTTTGGTTTCGCTTTCTATTGCCTCTTGTGCCTGCTGGATTGCAAGAGTGATTTCCTCCAATCGTCCTTCAATCTGTTGAAGACAATGGTTTAATAATTCCTTTTTTGCAGCAATGTCCATATTATATCGAATAACTATAAAAAAAACCTCCCGAATATTCAGGAGGCCTAAAGATATTTTAAGTTACTGATTACTTATTGCGATTTTTCATCTCTTCAACTTTTTTTTCCGCGTCTTTAGCAACTTTATTTGCTTTTTCTCCGGTTTTTTCTACCGCGTTATCAATTGCCTTTCCGGTAGCATCCGCGGCATTTTTTGTGGCATCAACTGTTTTATCATAGGCTCTATCTAACGCGTTTCCTGTAGATTTGGCCGCATCTTTGGTTGCATCTACAGCTTTGTTTGTGCCTTCTTCTACCTTAACACCTGCGTCACGAGCGGTTTTTTTTGTTTTTTCCCATACAGTGTTAGCCTCATCATAGGTTTTACGGGCGCTCTCCTCGGCTTTTTTATCTCCTCTTTCGATCGCATCATCCAAATCAGCTTTTGCTTTATCTAACCTTTCCTCAGCTTTGGCCAGTTCTTCCTTTAAAGTAGCATGCGCGTGATCTTTATGCTCTTCTAATGTTTCCAATGATTGATCCAGTTTCTCACCGGCCGTCATCTCACTATCAGTATCATTGTTTTTAGGATTGTTGTTACACGACGTAGCAATGATAGTACCTGCGACTGCTGCTATTAACATTAATTTTTTCATGTCTTTTTCCTTTAATTATAGTTTTGATAGTTAATTGTTTATGTAAACAATTACTATACCAAAAAGTATTATTTAGGATAGACTGTACCTTTTGCAGCCTCTAATGTATTTTTTAATAGACCTACAATAGTCATCAATCCTACACCACCGGGAACAGGTGTTATCCAAGATGATTTCTTAGACACCTCATCAAAATCAACATCTCCATAAAGTTTAAAACCCGATTTCGTCTCCGCAGATTCCTCTCGGTTAATGCCCACATCGATTACCACAGCACCTTCTTTTACCATATCCGCTGTAACAAAGTGCTTACGGCCAATAGCTGCGACGATAATATCTCCCGCAAGTACCTCTTCTTTTAAATTTGCTGTGCGGCTGTGGGTTAAAGTCACCGTACAGTTTCCTGGATTATTGTTACGGGCCAATAATATACTCATTGGTGATCCTACGATATTACTGCGGCCAACCACTACCGCTTTCTTACCAGCGGTATCAATACCATAATACTCGAGCATCAGCATAATGCCATAAGGTGTAGCCGGTATGAAACACGGTAGATTACGTTGCATTCGCCCTAAATTAATTGGGTGAAAACCATCGACATCTTTGCGATAATCGATCGTTTCCGTAATCTTTTCCGGATCAATATGCCGTGGCAAAGGCAACTGCACAATCAGTCCATCAATATTCGGATCCTGATTAATCTCCTTTATTTTATCAATTAGCTCGTCCTCCGTAACATCCACATCATAACGGATATTCGTCGATTCAAAACCTACGAGTTCGCAATTACGCATCTTACTAGCTACATACGTTTCGCTTCCTCCGTCATTTCCAACCAAAATAGCTACCAAATGCGGTTTACGTCCCGATTGTGCCGTAAATACTGCAGCTTCTTTTTTTATATCTTCTTTAATTTTTGCTGATACCAGCTTTCCGTCTAATATATTCATTTTTTGTGATCCGTAACGCGTGATTATCTTCGATGAGCTCGCAAGCTCGGTTAACTTCGTTGAGCCCTTCGGGGATTCATAACTTATCTTTACTCTTTAATCCAACTTAAGTACTGCCATGAATGCTGACTGCGGGATTTCTACATTTCCGACTTGACGCATTCTCTTTTTCCCTTTCTTCTGTTTTTCCAGCAACTTACGTTTACGAGAAATATCTCCTCCATAACATTTTGCTGTAACATCTTTACGCAGGGCCGAAATAGTTTCGCGCGCAATAATTTTTGCTCCGATAGAAGCTTGTATACGAATTTCAAATTGTTGGCGCGGCAGGAGCTCTTTTAATTTCTCACAAATTTTCTTTCCAAAATCATAGGCATTGCTCCGATGAATGAGGGAAGACAAGGCGTCTACAGGCTCATCGTTTAACCGAATATCAAGCTTTACCAAATCCGACTGCCGATATCCAATCTGGTGATAGTCAAATGATGCGTATCCTTTAGAAATCGTCTTCAATTTATCATAAAAATCAAAAACGATTTCGCCCATAGGCATTTCAAAAGTCAGTTCTACACGGTCCGACGTTAGATAGGATTGATTGATAATCGTTCCTCTTTTTTGGATACACAATGACATCACTGGCCCTACAAAGTCTGCCTTGGTGATAACATTCGCTTTGATATAAGGCTCTTCGATAAAATCCAATTTACTTGGATCGGGCAAATCCGATGGATTATGCACAACAACCTCTTTTTTATCTTTCGTAAGAAATGCACGATAGGACACGTTTGGCACGGTGGTAATCACTGTCATGTTAAACTCACGTTCCAAACGCTCTTGAATGATCTCCATGTGGAGCATTCCTAAAAAGCCACACCGGAAACCAAATCCCAATGCGGCAGAAGATTCTGGTTCAAAAACCAGCGAAGCATCATTGAGCTGCAAACGGTGCATAGATTCGCGGAGCTCTTCATAATCTTCGGTATCCACTGGGTAAATTCCCGCAAAAACCATTGGTTTCACCTCTTCAAAGCCTCTGATCGCTTCAGTACACGGACGATCGCGATGGGTAATGGTATCTCCTACCTTCACTTCACGCGCTTCTTTAATACCTGAGATAATATAACCCACATCGCCTGTTTTTATCACATCTTTGGCCACCTGGCTAAGTTTAAGTGTGCCTATTTCGTCTGCAAAATATTCTTTTCCAGTCGCCACGAATTTCACACGGTCGCCTTTTCGGATTTCGCCATTTTCTACCTTAAAATAAGCCATAATTCCTCTAAAAGAATTAAAGACAGAATCAAAAATTAAGGCTTGCAAAGGTGCGTTCGGATCTCCAACCGGAGGTGGGACACGCTCGACAATAGCTTCGAGAATATCTGACACCCCCATTCCCGTTTTTCCTGAAGCAGGTATAATCTCTTCTCGCTTACCACCAATCAAATCGATAATCTGATCCTTAACTTCTTCTGGCATAGCTCCTGGCAAATCCATTTTATTGAGCACCGGGATAATCTCCAAATCGTGTTCCAAAGCTAGATATAGATTGGATATCGTCTGCGCTTGAATGCCCTGAGAAGCATCCACAATTAACAGCGCCCCTTCACACGCTGCAATCGAGCGCGAGACCTCATAGGAGAAATCGACATGCCCGGGAGTATCAATCAAGTTCAAAATATATTGCTCGCCATCCTTGGTATATTCCATTTGAATGGCGTGCGATTTAATCGTTATCCCACGTTCACGTTCTAAATCCATATTGTCCAACAGTTGCGCTTGAGCCTCCCGTTGCGTAATGGTGTTCGTAAACTCCAACAGGCGATCTGCCAATGTGCTCTTCCCGTGGTCAATATGGGCGATAATACAAAAATTACGTATATGCTTCATACAGGTCCTTATCCAATATTCTAATTGGCAAAGATAAATTTTTTAAAGCAGATATTGGTGGTAAAAAGGCAAGAGCATCTAATTATATTTTGCGTTAGCGACAAGGGAGAAAGGTTTGGTTCATATTGATATAGGATAGATAGCTTACCAACGTATATAAAATATTCGTCGGCAAGCTATCCTAAATATCTCGGAGCATTATTGTTGAACGGAAAGTACCTGATTTCTCTCCAACAACTTGTTTTTCAAATTGCGGTAATCTATATCTTGAACAGCTTTATTTTCTTCAATAGATTGTACAGCCGCAATAGCTGCGCTCTCCCCTAACAACATAAATACGGGCTCCATGCGTATAGAACCAAATGCAATATGAGAGGAAGATAATGATACTGGAACCAATAAATTGGTGCATTCGTTACGCTTAGGTGTAATAGAACGGAACGAAACCGGATAAGGTTTAAACCCATGTATCTCCACGTTTCCCTCATTTTTCACCATATTGTCTACAACAATACGCTGGATATTATGACTATCCATTCCATACGCTGCCATACCCACGGGATCGTCAACAACTTCGGTTCCAACACAGTTATGTTCTGTCATTACATACTCTCCTATCATCCGTCGTCCTTCTCGGATATAGAGTTGGGGCGTAAAATGTTTATTGCTTATATATTCATCCTTTGGATACCCCCATTGTGATACAAAGTTACGTAGCGAATCCGGCACCCGCTTATCACTGACATAGAAGTAGAGTAATCCCTTGGTATAAATAAGGTGCTCTTCAAAAATCTTTTTACGCTCTTCAAAACTTGCTTCTGGCCATGCATAATTTGCGCCGATCATGTCCGTTGAAAATGCTCCCCGATTGTTTACATCGGTTTTACGGTTAGGCATCCTACTCCATATAAAATAACTACTAATTTTCCGATCGTTTGGCTGCGCTTCGAACAGACGAATTAACAGCTCATATTTTTTGGGATCGTATCCCTTAGGTTTGGTAATAGGTATCATATTCTCAACGCTATCGGTAAGACATATACGAAAATTATAAGCTTGAACGCCATCGTCTCCAGTTCCGATAGGTGAGGCGGCCTTTTCGCTGATACCCCATAGTAGCCCGCTTGATGGGTCTTCTGGATTTACATAGGGGCTTACGCCATCAGGAAATTGATGATAACCCGATTGTTTACGATACTCAGGAAGTTGAAAACCGCTATATGTTTCACCATATACACTGTTGTCTTCTCTTCCGACGGTATAAGAAACACCAGCTAACGCCAACAGATCGCCTTCGTAAGTACAGTCCAGAAACATTTTAGCAGTAACATATCTCTTTTTTCGGGTTGACCCATAAGTATTTACCAATGTCACTGATTTTATTTGTGTATTTTCTTTAGTTACACTTTCAATCCTCTTATTGAAAATAATAGGTATCTCAGCTTCTTTTATATAGTCATCAAATACCTTAGCTGCGGCGCTTGGTTCAAATTTCCATGTTTCTTCTTCTTCATAAATCTTACCTAATCGTCTGTAAAAATCTCGCGATAGCCCGCCTATGGCCTGTTTATTTCCAATGTCGGTCTGACCAAGCCCCCCCGAGGATAGTCCTCCTATATGCTCATCTGTAGCAATCAATAGAACCGATCTTCCCATCTGCTTAGCTGTATATGCCGCAATCACTCCTGATGAAGTTGCTCCATAAATACATATATCATAGTGTTCTTCGTTTTTTAAAGAAGATGCTTTCATGGTGCTAACTAAGCACCCTAATAAAATTGTTAAAAGAAATATCTTTACTTTCATCATCATTATGGCTTTTAAAAATTATTTAATTATCAAATTAATGTGCTAAATAAAGTTGGCTATGAAACTCATATCAATAATTTGGGTTTTGGATAAGCTCATGGTTTACTTCCATTTCCAACCTCGGTATGGGCCACAGATAATCCCGATCTTTATTATAAACTCTGGTTTCTATTACTCTCATCTTATTTCCATTCGGAACAGCCTCATAGTGGGGAGTTCCATTTTTATCTATCGTAGGAGCTGTTTCTAGAAAGTCGTTCCGCACTCTACCCAATAATTTTCCGGGCATAACTTCATGTGCTATTTTCCAGCGACGGATATCAAAGAATCGTAATCCTTCCGCTGCAAATTCATACTTTCTTTCTTTTCTAATGATATATCTCAAATCCTCTTGGCTTTTTCCACCTGTTATGGGAGGCATCTCTACCGAAGAGCGCTGACGAACGGCATTTATAGCGTTATACACGGATTGATCGATCTCGTTAAGTTCTACTTTAGCCTCCGCATAGTTCAACAATACTTCGGCATATCGAAAAAGAATAATGTTAATATTTGAACGTCCAGGTTCTTCCCTATCGGCAACATCCGTATACTTACGCCACAGATAACCCGAAAAAGTAGCATAAGCATTAGTTGCATCGATATTTGACACTCTGGTGGCTGGCACCGTGTTATAGTTCCAAGTCATCAAACTATCCGGATGTGTTTCAAACATATAGTTTATGAATCGGGTCTGTGGCAAAACAATGCTGTAGTTTAATCTCGGATCACGATTCTCGAATGGCTTTTCAGGATTGAACAGCGGGGATTTGTCAATAGGAAGTCCATCTATGCATTCATAAGAATCAACCATAGATTGAACAGGTATTTTTCCAGAAAAACCTTTTGCTAACCGAGAGTAAAACTGATTTGCAAGTCCGTGAACCTGTAAACCTTCCAGATATTGAACAGAAAAAATTATTTCTTTTGAATTTTGTCCCGCATAAGAAAACAATTCATCGAATTTATCATGCAATTGATAGTTTCCTAATTCCATCAATTCTTGCGCAGCATTCACCGCTTCCTCCCATCTTTCATTAAAAAGTGCAACCCTTGATTTTAAAGCTAGCGCTGTCCCTACATTTACCCTTCCTCTATTTGATGAATTAGTGTCTTTTAAAAGAAAAGGTTTTGCAGCATCTAACTCCGATATAATAAAATCGGTGATTTCATCCTTCGTAGCACGCCGTGTTTGTGAGTCAGACAAAGATACCATGTGTTTGATAAGGGGCACACCGCCAAACAACTCGTTTAAATAAAAATAATAATAGGCTCGAAAAAAACGTGCCTCCGAAATAAGTCGGTTGTAACTTTCTTCCGGCACAACTTCTTTAAGACGTTCTTCCTGATCAAGAATATTATTACATCTTGCTATGCCCATATAAAAGTGCGACCAAAAACCACTTGTAAAACTATTATTAGGATTTATTAATCCTAATCCAAGAACCTGTAGATCGTTGGTATTCCTTTCCCATGCTATATCGGAAGCATAGTCGAGCGTCAAAGAAAAGGGTGTTCCTGAAAAAGAATACCACAATGAATTATACACACCAGTTACCGCTATTTCCAATTCCGTTTCATTTGCTAAAAAATTTTCATTGAATGGGCTATCCAGCGGAAAGCGCTCAAGATATTCCTTATTGCATGATATACCTATCATACAGAAAATCAACATTATATATAGTTTACTTTTCATTACTATGTCCTTTCTATTAAAACCTGACATTCAATCCAACAGTATACACTTTCATCTGTGGATACCAACTCCCGTTTCCTACTGGTCCTTCCGGATCATACCCTTCCCAAAACTTGGAAAAAGTGAAAAGATTTTGTCCGCTGGCGTATATTCTCCAATTTTTCATACCAGCCAAAATCGGCAAGGTATAACCTATTTGTATATTTTTAACACGCAGATAAGCCGCACTTCTCATCCAGAACGTTGAATTTTGAATATTATTTATCTCATTAAAAGCTAAACGCGGGAAAGAAGCATTGGGGTTATCGGGTGTCCATCGATCTTTATGTTGTTCCTGCACCGTTCCCCCTTCATAAAAAGGCATAATTCCTTGTCCATACAAATAACCATCCGCTTTCCCAACACCTTGCATGAATAAGGAAAAATCGAATCCTTTGTATGTTAAATCTACATTTGCACTATAGCTGTAGCGAGGTAGATGACTTCCCATAATGATTTCGTCACGTTGATCAATCACACCATCGTTATTTTGATCTTTATATTTAATATCTCCCGGTGCTACACTTCCAAACTGGGCAGCGTGATTTTCCACATCCTCCGTATTTCCAAAAAATCCGATTGCTTCATATCCATATAACGAATTCATGGGATACCCTTCATGGTTTACTTGTAATCCCGTCCGTTGCACCCCCTTCATATCCAATACCTTATTCTTTACATCCGAAATATTTAGCGTAATACCATAATTAAATTCATTAAAAGAATTACGATAACTCAAGGAAAGATCCCATCCTTTATTTTCCATGATACCGGCATTTTGGTAAGGTGCTCCCAAACCGATTGATTTTGGAATATCAAGTTGCAACAACAAATCTGTTGTTTTTCTGTAGTAATAATCCGCCGTAATATGCAGATGAGACCATAATATTAAATCCAGTCCAATATCCGTCACCGCGGTGGTCTCCCACCGAATAGCCGGATTTGCCATTGTATTCAATGCTGCTCCCATATTTATTTTTTCATTAAAAGAGTAGTTGTTGTTACCTATAGATACAAATGCTGCAAATGGATAAAGACCAATATCTTGATTTCCTAATTTACCCCAAGACCCTCGTATTTTCATATCTGTTATCACATTCGAAAAATTCTGCGCAAATGGCTCTTGTGAAATCCGCCAGCCTGCAGAAAAAGAAGGAAAAAAGGCGTATTTATTACCCGTTGCAAAACGGGATGAACCATCGTACCTTCCATTTGCTTCAAACAGATATTTTTCCTTGTAATTGTAATTCAGTCGTCCGAAAAACGATCTTAAAGCCCAATGGGAAGCTGTTCCACCTGTTCGCTCATTTTCTCTATTTCCTGCGTTAATCTCTTGATATTGCGGTAATAAAAACACTTCTCTATAGGCGGATAAATCATTATCATACTGATCTTCCTGCTGAAACCCACCTAGCACCGTTAACCGATGATTATTTACGATTTCTTTGTCAAAAGTGGCTAGTAAACGAACATTATTATACCAAAGTTGGCTATAGCTTTCTGTTAAAGAATTTCGGGTAGGTTTCGCATAACTTTTACTACCATCCCAATTATATGTCTGGATAATATCAGAAAATGATTTGTTATGGCTTATTTCAAATTTTGGAGAGTAGACAAAATTCAGTTTTAACCACTCGGACGGTTCATACTTTACATCCAAATTACCTATAGAGCGTATGGGCATTTCGAAATTAAGTCCGCCATCCCTTGCTTTAGCAATAGGATTATCACCATTCCACCCTTCTCCGTATTGGCCAGTCGACAGAATACCGGCTTGATTAGCAGGTATTCTTCTCATCCAGTGAAATATATTGGATGTTCCGGACGAAGGCTCTGTAAGTTCTCTTCGTGTTAAAAACAAGTCCATAGCGGTACTCCACTTCTCACTCAATTTAATATCCGTATTTAAGCGAAAACTATAACGCTTAAAATTGGTATTGTCAATTATTCCGTCTTGGTCAATATAATTAAGCGATCCGAATACCTTGACTCGCTCTGTTGAAGAACTTAAACCTACGTGGTGGCTTTGCATAAAACCACTATTTTTCATAGTTAATTTTTTCCAGTCCGTATCGGGGTAGCGGTCTGGATTAGTAGATCTTCCAGCTATATATTCATCAAGCATTCCTTGAGAAAACAACGGATCACGCCCTGTATTGGTGTAAGCCTCATTAATCAAGGTCATATGATCCAATCCATTAACAAGATCAGTCATATTTGTAGGTGTTTGCCATCCCGCATACGCACCATAATCTATATTAAAACCTTGTTTATCCGCTCTCTTGGTCGTCACCAATATAACTCCTCCTGCTGCTCTTGCCCCGTATATCGCAGCAGACGCGGCATCTTTTAATACCGAAACACTTTCGATTTCATTGGGATCTACATTATTAATATTTGTTTGTACACCGTCAACAAGTACAAGAGGTCCCATACCACTCCCAAGTGTTCCAACTCCTCTAATTAACAAGTTTCCATCGTCACGACCGGGCTGGCCTGATTGTTGCCTTACTGTCAAACCCGGCACCAAACCCTGCAGTGCCGCTGAAGATTGAGCAACTGGTCTTTTGGCTATTTCCTCACCTTTTACAGTAGATACAGATCCTGTCAGATTCACCTTCTTTTGGGTACCGTATCCAACAACAACAACCTCGTCCAAGCCGCTCAACGATTCCGCAAGCGCTATCTCCACGCTACCCGAAGCGGGCACGGATAGTTCTCTTGTGGTATATCCCAACAAGGCAAACACCAATATTTGACCGCTTTCTACAGAAAGAGAAAACCGGCCATGACCATCAGAAACAGTTCCACTGGACATGCCTTTTATTCTTATCGTCACACCACTCAACAACTGTCCATTGGTTCCCCGAATTGTGCCGGATAGTATCCGTTGTTGATCATTCGTTGGTATACCAGTTTCTATATCGGATTTTGGTTTCGGTTTTCTTTGACGAACAAGTACGAGATTTCTGTCAATCTCAAATACTAAGTTATGTGGATTGAGCACTTCCGTCAAAATCTCTTTAAAGTCGCGGTTACGTACCTGCAAAGTGATTCCTTGTCTTTTATTTATCAATGCACCATTATACAAGAAGTCGTATCCAGTCTGCTTCTGAATTTCATCTAAAACATCCCGAAGCGTTGCGTTCTTTACGCTCAAGTTCACCTTTTGAGCGAAAGTTTCCGCCTGTGCATGCATTAAGGAAATCAATACAATGAAAAGTATAACCTTCATCCTAATTATATATTTAAATAGGGTTTGCCGCAATTCCTTGCGATTTTTCAAATAGAATTTATACATTTGGTAGTAGAGTTTGTGGACAATAATTTGATTATTATCTTTTTTTGCTTTTAGTCAGATTTATTTTCCTAAACACTTTTATAATCGGGAGTGCTGGTACCACTTCCGATTTATGTTTATATATATATATTTAATTCTTGTTCGCCAGCTTAATTCATTACCGTTACCCTCCTTCCTTCAATTTTAAATTTATAGCTAGATATTCTTTCCAAATGCTCCAATAGCTCGGAAAGTCTTCGTGTTCTTATTATAGAGGCTACAAAAAGATCATCAGTACGTGTCTCTATGTGTAATTCTTCAATATCATACCATCTCTCGAGTTGTTCCATGACCTGATCAATATTATAGTCGTTAAAGCTGAAATAACCTTCTTTCCAGGCCAACACATCTCTCATCCGTGCGTCTCCTATACTAATATTTCCTTGATGGTTTACGACTGCCTGCGTTCCTGGAACGAGCACGGTCTTACCTTGTTTACTTGTCACTTCCACCGAACCTTCAACCAAAGTAGTATATACCCCATTTGCGGCCGGATTTGCGGTTACATTAAATGCGGTACCGAGAACTTTGACAGCTGTGTTTCCGGCGGATACCACAAATGGCTTGTTTTCATCTCGGGCAACCTCAAAATAGAGTTCGCCCGTAATTTGTACGTTACGTTCCGATAAGCCAAAAGCGGATGGATATGTAATACTTGAACCCGAATTTAGCAATACAGTTGTGCCGTCAGTCAAACGTAGTTTCGCGGTATTACCTTTTGGATTTGTAAACGTCTTTAAATCTCCTTCATTATTTGTTTGCCTTACCACAAACAATATCCCTCCTTCTTCATCTCCAACAATCTCAATCCCTTCATTGGCTAAAACAGATTTATCCGTTTCCATCAGGTTATATACAGTGCCATTAGCTAAGCTTAGTCTGACTTGTGCTTGATCTGGAAGAAAAATGTCGTTTTCCATAACTACTGTACGGCCTTGCAGATCGTCTGATTGATAACGGTTGAATAGTACCGTAAATAACAATAGCGCCCCGACTAGGATCGCCGCTGCCCACCATATTCGATAACGTCTATGTTTTAAAGAAATTAAATCCCGGTTGTTTTCGGTTGTTCGATCAGTCAATGTAGATCTTATTTTACGTAATGTATTGTCTGGATTGAATTTTTCAGGCTTATAATCGATATCTAGATATTTTGCTATCAATCTATCCAACTCGTTATCAACATCCTCTACATTCTTTTTATCGATGAGTTCCAAAAGCTCTCTTAATTCCGCTTTTTCAATATTATTTTTGGCGTATTGCGTCAATAAGTATTGTAATCTACTGTTATTCATCCGGTTCTACTAGTTTATAAAATGGCACTATAATGCTATGACCGTGTTGTCTAAACGTAGAACACCGCAAATAAAAAAAAAGACTAGTCGTTTTTTGATTTTTTTATTTTTTTCAACCTAAAAGTATAAAAAGAAGAGAAGAAAAAGTGCTTCTTGACCAAGCCCACTCTTTTTCAAACTTTTGGTGGCTTGCACAATGTGGTTTTTTACGGTATTGATAGAAATATCCAATTGGTCAGCAATTTCTTGATAGCTGAATCCGTCTATCCGGCTTAACGAGAATACCTTTTTCTGTTGAGGTGGCAAGCTATTTAAAAAATTCTGAATTTTCATTTTCAATTCTTTCGCGGCGATGATATCATACGTAGAATCGCTGGTTTCAGAGAGCCCATCCCATAGACGTTCAAAACAGTTATAGGAACGCTTGATACTACGTAGCTTATTAAGTGATAGTCTTTTTGTCAATACATATATGTATGTCCACAAATCTTGATCCGATTGGATTTTAGCCCGATTTTCCCATAACTTTATGAATACCTCTTGAACTATATCATCACTCCAACCTGTATCTTTGACAAGAAAGAAAGAAACATTGAATACACGTTCAACATAGGTATAATATATCCTTTCAAATGCATCTTCTTCCCCTGTTATAAACAAGGCAAGCACGTCCTTATCAAGTTGTTTTATCATTTTTAGCGCCCCTTTTTACTGGCCAACTTTTTTCTAAAAATAAGATAATTATAATATATTTTCAATTTTTCAATAACCGCTAAATTTGGAATTTATATAACTTTCTATCTTTTCATAAACTTACGGTCGCAGTGGACGAGATGGAACAAAAACAAAAGACCGATAAAAATCGGCCTTCCTTGTTGTTTAGTTTAGTGTTCGAGTTAATTTAATTTCCGTCAATTATTTCCTTCATATGAAAGCCTCTCGCCGTGTTGTGATAGATCCAATCCCTCTTCTTCTTCTTGATCACTGACACGTAATGGTGTTATCATATCTGTTGCTTTTAGAAGAATGAATGCGATCACGAGAATAAATACAGAGGCTCCAACAAGGCCGATAAGGTGCGCGGTAAAAAGCCCTGTTTCTCCGTAATACAAACCATTCGTTTCCACCGCCCCGTTGATTGCAGAATGTGCAAATACGCCGGTTAATATCATACCAACCATTCCGCCCACACCGTGGCTAGGAAATACGTCCAATGTATCATCGATATTCGATTTGGTACGCCAGTCAATCAATAAGCGACTTATAATTGCTGCAACCGCACCAATAACGATAGAATGTGGAATACTTACAAATCCCGCGGCAGGTGTGATAGCCACTAAGCCGACAACCACACCGATACAAGTTCCCAAAGCAGATGGTTTGATGCCTCGTGCGGCATCAAATAAGATGTACATAATTGCTGCCGCACCAGATGCAGCCGTTGTAGTAGCCATGGCTGTTGCTGCCAATGCATCCGCCGCGAAAGCTGACCCGGCATTGAAACCAAACCAACCAAACCATAGCAACCCCGTCCCTAAAAGTACATAAGTTATTCTTGCCGGTGTATGTTCTTTCGCCGTTTTACCTTGTTTCAAATAGATTGCGGAAGCTAATGCCGTTAATCCGGCAGACATGTGTACTACTGTTCCACCGGCAAAATCCAAAACACCCAATTGAAGTAAAACACCGTCGGGATGCCATGTGGCGTGTGCCAATGGTGCATATATAAAAATAAAGAATAAACAGATAAAAAGAATATAAGACGTAAAACGAATACGTTCGGCAAAAGCTCCCGTAATAAGCGCTGGCGTTATAATCGCAAATTTAAGTTGAAACATAGCAAACAGCACAAATGGAATCGTAGGAGCGCCTTCCCAAGGTTCGCGATCCAACACACCATTAAACATAAAGAATGTTGTCGGATTCCCGATAATCCCTCCAATGGATTCGCCGAATACCAAACTGAATCCAAACGCAAACCACATGACGGCTACGACAGCCATACAAATAAAACTTTGTAGCATAGTCGAGATAACGTTTCTTTTCTTAACCATTCCACCGTAAAAGTAGGCCAAACCCGGGGTCATGATCAAAACAAGCGCTGTTGATGTTAACATCCAAGCTACATCTGCGGAATTATACTCATGTTCGGCCGAACCCGCAGGCAAAGCTGGGTTAAAAAATGCAATAACCACCAAAATAACCATTAACAAGAATGGTAAAAACGATTTTTTCTGATAAATAGACATATGTTCATAATTTTTACGACACAATAATATGTAAAATATTCAAAAAATCAATTTTTTTATTCAAAAAACATAAAAAACAATGACATATAAATAAAAATTACATAAAAAAAAGATATAAACAATACAGAACAAAAAAATAACGCAACAGCTAACAAAAAAACAAAACATATTAAACAAAAAAAGAGCAAATTTGATATTTGCCCTTCTTTTATTAAATTATAGTCTTTTCTTTATACTTATAATTCTTCTATTCTACGAATATCGGCTCCTAACGCTCGTAATCTTTCCTCAATATCTTGATATCCACGTTCAATTTGGTCTATATTATATATAATAGACCTCCCTTGTGCCGATAAAGCCGCAATCAAGAGAGAAACTCCTGCTCGAATATCCGGTGAGGTCATTTCAATACCTCTTAATTTCACCTGTTTATTCAACCCAATGACTGTCGCACGATGCGGGTCACAAAGAATAATCTGCGCTCCCATATCAATCAACTTATCCACAAAGAATAAACGGCTTTCGAACATCTTTTGATGAATCAATACATTTCCTTTTGCTTGGATAGCGGTCACTAAGACAATACTCAATAGATCCGGGGTGAAGCCTGGCCATGGTGCATCTGCAACCGTCAATATAGAGCCATCGATAAAGGTTTCAATTTCATAGGAGTCTTGCGCGGGAATAAAAATGTCGTCACCACGCAGCTCAAACAGTATCCCCAGTTTTGCAAATACGGTCGGGATAATGCCTAATTCCGAAAAACAAACATCCTTAATCGTGATCTCTGAACCGGTCATCGCTGCCATACCGATAAAAGATCCGATTTCAATCATATCTGGCAACATACGGTGGCTCGTCCCTCGTAATCGATCGACACCTTCTATCGTCAGCAAGTTTGATCCAATACCTGAGATTTTAGCGCCCATACGATTCAACATCTTACACAACTGCTGCAAATAAGGTTCACAAGCGGCGTTGTAGATCGTTGTGACTCCTTTAGCCAATACCGCTGCCATCACAATGTTTGCCGTACCCGTTACCGACGCCTCATCCATTAAGATGTATGCACCTTTCAATTCCGACGCATCTACATTAAAAAAATTCTTTTCGGCGTCATAGACGAATTTCGCGCCCAATTTCTCAAATCCCAGAAAATGCGTATCCAATCGGCGGCGGCCTATCTTATCTCCTCCCGGTTTGGGAATCGCTGCCTTTCCAAAACGAGCTAACAAAGGTCCAACAATCATAATAGAACCGCGCAGACCTCCACCTTTATGCTTAAACTCTTCCGATTGAAAATAATCTATGTTGATGTTTTTTGCTTCAAACGAATAAGTATCTTTATTGATCCGGATAACAGAAACTCCCAATGCAGCTAACAGGTCAATCAATTTATTCACATCTTTGATATCGGGAATATTGCTTATGACTACTTTTTCCTCGGTGAGCAACACAGCAGATAGAATCTGTAATGCTTCGTTTTTTGCTCCCTGGGGAATAATCTCTCCTTTTAATTTCTTTCCTCCGATTATTTCAAATGCGCTCATCTTTTATTATCGTATATTAATATTAAAAAAACAGAGAGCAACCGGATAACGATTTTCGCCACACAATTGCCCACCTATTAAAACAGTCAAAATAGCTTATCTTCTATACGAAACTTTTTTAGAACCATTTTTTTTCTTCACCATATTCTTTTTACCGCTGCTTTTTTGATTATTACTTTTTTGGTTATTGTTGGTACTAGTGGTCGTGCCACTTTTTGTCCGGTTGCCCGGAGGCGGAGTTTTAAAATCAAGCTTAGTCAATACTGTATCGGCTGGCAATGCCAGTTGCCCGTTAGAAAGCTCCGTTAGATTTTGGATGATGTGCTCGTCTTGCACCGTATCCTTATTCCATGTCATATACGCCATCTTCATGAAATTAGCGATAGACAAAGCCATACGTTCCCTATTTTCCGGAGCAGGCATAGCGAGCGCCTTTTCAATCATGCGTTCAACGGTATGACCATAATGTTTATAACGAATGGTGTGTTGCGGATAATCCAGCAGCTCAGGTTTTTTGTGAATAGCATCACGTGCCGGAACGGGATATGGAGAATCCACATCGATCTTAAAATCAGAGATGATATGCAGATGATCCCATAGCTTATGCTTAAAATCTGAAACATCCCGCAGATGCGGGTTCAATACGCCCATCATGTCGATAACGACCTGCGCATATCGGTTTCTTTCCTCTTTTGTCGGAAGTGTGCATATATAGTCTACCATATTCTGCACATTTCTTCCATATTCTGCCAAAATCAATTTTGACCGGGTACTGTTATAGTCGAAATTCATAAAGTGTAGTTTTACGCTTAGAAAACGTTATATAAGCGCAGTTTATTATTTTATCTATTATTGTACTATTCTAAGTTTTGCAAATTTAAGCAACAATTGTTTCTGTCCCAACTCTTTAAAGAAAATAGTTGCTTTTATATCCGGCCGGTTACCTTCTAGGTTCACTACTTTTCCAAATCCGAACCGTTCGTGTTCTACTTCCATCCCCACTTGTAACACAGACGTATCTGACGGCGCAAAGCCCGGTGTAGGAACATGTGCCTTCGGCAATATCGAAGTCGTTTTGATTATTTTTGGCTTTGGTTTTGAAAATGATTCCGTATCTTTCTGCTTCCAGGCCATACGCTCCGACTGAAAACTGCCCCCTGTTTCCATAATGGTACTCCGGGGTTTAAAATCAAGCTCCAAACAAGCCGGATTCAGCTCATCCAAAAAACGGCTAGGCTCACAATTGTTGAGTGTTCCCCAGCGATAACGCGATGTGGCATAGGACAAATGCAGTTTTTTCTCCGCACGCGTCACCGCTACATAGAAAAGCCGTCTTTCTTCCTCTAGCTCCGAACGGGAATTGAGAGAAAGTTGCGAAGGGAAGAGGTTTTCTTCCAGTCCAACAATGAATACCACTGGAAATTCCAATCCTTTTGACGCATGTATCGTCATCAAGGATACCGTATCTGCATTTGGATCTTTGTCGTTATCATCATTGGTCAACAAAGCAATATCCTGCATGAACACATCGAGCCCCTTCTCTTCAATGTCTTCACGTTCTGAAAATTCCTTTATACCGTTCAACAATTCTTGGATATTTTCATAACGACTAAGCCCTTCAACCGATTTATCTTCATAGAGATCTTTCAATATACCGGAATGTTGTGCAATATGCATCGCTGTATCAAACGCCGAGTTGGTTTTTGCCACAGCCTGGAAACTTTGAATCATTAGTCCAAAATTACCTACTGCATTGGCACTTCGTCCGTCTAGAAACATCTGTGCATTAACCACGACCTCCCACAATCGATATTGTTGCTGGTCGGCAGCCACCAAAATCTTCTCTAACGTGGTATCTCCTATCCCTCTACGCGGATAGTTGATGACGCGCTTTAATGCTTCTTCATCATTGGGGTTGAACGTCAAACGAAAATATGCAATCAGATCTTTGATTTCCTTACGTTGATAGAACGATGTACCACCATATAGTTTATAAGGAACATTGATTTTTCGCAATGCCTCTTCCATCGCGCGGGATTGCGCGTTTGTTCGGTATAAAATGGCGAAATCTTTATATCGCAAATTTTTTAATGCACGTTCTTGCGTAATCGCTTCCGCTACGATTTTACCCTCTTCATTATCAGAAAACGCACGGGCAACCTTTATTTTTTCCCCGTCCTCATTTTCTGAAAAAACATTCTTTTCCAACTGATTTTGGTTCTTCTCAATAACGCTGTTTGCCGCATTGACAATCATTTTTGTAGAACGGTAGTTCTGCTCCAGTTTAAAGATTTGAACGTCTGGATAATCCTTTTGAAAATTTAAGATATTTTGGATATTCGCGCCGCGAAATGCATAGATACTCTGTGCGTCGTCCCCTACTACACAAATATTTTCATTGACCGCAGCCAATCTTTTCACAATAAGATATTGAGAAAAATTTGTATCTTGATACTCATCCACCATCAGGTATTTAAATTGATGTTGGTATTTGTGCAGCACTTCCGGATACTTATTTAACAACACATTTGTTTTAAACAGAAGATCGTCAAAATCCATGGCCCCTGCCCGATAACAACGCTGCGCATAGGTCATGTATATCTGCCCCATCTGTGGACGTCCATTTGCAATGTCTTCAGCTATAATAGCCTCGTTCTTATTGTATTCCTGGGGAGATATCAGATTATTTTTAGCAGAAGAAATACGCCCGTATACATGATTGGCATTGTATAGCTTATCGTCGAGGTTCATTTCTTTTAGAATGGCACGGATCAAGCTTTTTGTATCGTCTGTATCATATATCGTAAAATTCCGGGGATAGCCGATGAGTTCTGCTTCTACACGAAGAATGCGGGCAAATACGGAGTGAAAAGTTCCCATCCATATATTCTTTGCCTCTTGCCCCACAACGCTCATGATACGCTCCCGCATCTCTTTTGCAGCTTTATTGGTAAAGGTAAGCACTAAGATATTAAAAGGGTCTACACCCTTCCGAATCAAATGTGCTACACGATAGGTAATGACGCGCGTCTTTCCCGAACCCGCACCGGCAACAATCATCACTGGTCCTTCCGTCTGCTCCACAGCTGCCCGTTGCGAAGGGTTTAATCCTGCTAAATAATCCAAAATTTTCTCCTAATTTTTTTATGACAAGCACTAACAAAAAGTAGCTGTAAAATTAAGAAAAATAATTGACTTGTCTATTGTTCTAGTTAGTGTAATACGCTTTTATTATAGCATTTATTGCCACATGATGGTTCAAAAACGCGTCTATTTTAGGGATATCCCAAAAAACTTTCTGGCGCGTTTTTGAACCTTTTTACATGCTAATTCGGCTACTTTATATAAAGAAAACAAGGATAACAATATTATTAAGGCTGTTTCTTGCATTCGTATTGAAAAAACTAAGCTCTAAAAACAGCTTCATCTTTTCGAAAAACGACTTCATCTTTTGGCAGAATGGCTCCATCTTCTAAAAAAAATAACTTCATCTACGAACGGGTTAACTTCATGTTTTTTCAAAATAGCCTTATCATTTGGTGTAATAGCTTCATCTTTTATCAAAAGAGGAATATGTTTGGTTTAAACAGGAACATCCCCGAGGAAAACGGCTTCACTTTCTGTAAGAATAGCTTTACGTTTTCCTATGGTAGATACATCCTGGCAGAGAACAACTTCATCTGTTGGCTGCATAGGAACATTGTTTTGGGAAACAGAAACATGAGCGAGCCCGAGAACTTCAACAATCTCAAACGCAGCCCTGCCGAGAGGGAAATAACCGATTTGTGCTATAAATAATTTTGTCAGTGTATCCTCATATGGGGGTGAATGAAATTCGCTGAATGTATCAAGAAGGAGTGCAAAAATGACCAATAAAATAATAAAGGTTTCCAGCCGGGCGGCTAGAAACCTTTGTAAAACCAATTATAACTTACCGCCATGCTCTAGCGGCCTGAATTATGAACTACTAATTTAAAAACTACTTTGTATATATACAAGGAAAAAATATATTTTTATTTTTGAACAAAATAATCTGTAAAATATGAAACCTACTATCACCATTTTATATTGCCCAAAATGTGGATGGATGCTCCGGTCTGCTTACATGGCGCAAGAATTGTTAACAACGTTCGTAGACGACCTTTATGGTATCACTTTGGTACCGAGCGAAATCAGTGGACGTTTTTCTATAGCAATTGATGGAGAAGTTATTTTTGACAGGAAAAAAGAAGGTCGATTTCCAGAAATCAAAGAACTAAAGCAGTTAGTCCGGAATATGGTTAATCCGGACAAAGATTTGGGACATTCTGACAAGAAATAAGGACATGGCATAATTTTCGTTAACTTTAATTTTAATTTCTAATAACATAGGACAGAATAAAAAAATGCGTTAATGAAGATATTACATACTAGCGACTGGCACTTAGGCAAACGGTTGGATTATTTCTCGAGATTGGAAGAGCAGCGCGCGGTATTAACTGAAATATGTGAAATAGCAGATGGAGAAGGAGTAGACGCTGTTATTATAGCGGGCGATCTTTTCGACGCCTTCAATCCACCTGTTGAAGCCGTAGAACTACTTTATAAAACATTGCGACAGCTTAGCCGTGAAGGATTGCGTCCCGTCATCGCTATAGCCGGAAACCACGATAGTGCAGACCGAATCGATGCACCCGATGTACTCGCCCGTGAATGTGGAATCATCTTTATTGGTTACCCACAGGCAATTATCCAACCCTTTCATACCAAGAATGGTTTCTCTATTAATACGACAACCCCAGGGTTTCTGGAAATATCACTACCCCAATATAACTACCCATTGCGCATTATCCATACTCCATTTGCCAATGAACTTCGGTTAAAACAATTCTTAGGGTTGGAAGATAAAGCACAACAACTCAACGAGCTTTTAAGAAAACACTGGCTCACCATCGGAAATATACATTGTGACGATCAAGGCGTAAACTTGTTAACCACTCACTTGTATATGTTACAACGCGGTGGAGAAATATTGGAAGAACCTGAGGGAGAAAAACCCATTAAGGTCGGGCACGCGGATCTCGTCTATTCCGATGCTATCCCACTGCAAATTCAGTACACCGCATTAGGGCATCTTCATCGGTTTCAGAATATCGGCGATGAAAAACGTCCAGTAGTTTATCCAAGTAGCCCGCTCGCCTACTCTTTTTCAGAGGCAGGACAGGCAAAGGGCGTTGTCATCGTAGAAGTTGTTCCGGAGCAACCAGCGCAATACCAATTTGTTCCACTTTCTTCTGGAAAGAAACTACACCGTAAGCGATTTAAGGATATTGATGCTGCCGTATTATGGTTAAACGAAAATCCCGATACGCTCGTCGAGCTGACACTGATGAGTGATACGTTCCTCAGTTCCGCGGATATGAAACGAATACATGAAGCACACAACGGCATCATTCATATCATCCCCATCGTACAACAAACAACATCTAATCCTGCGCATACCCAGCCCATCAATCTCGATCAGAATATTGATGCGCTTTTTAAGGATTATTTTCAACATCGACTACGGCAACAGCCTAATCCGGAATTAATGGATTTGTTGAACGAGGTCATTCATTGTGAAACGGAAACGGAGGATTAAGCATGTTACCACTTTATTTAAGTATAGAAGGATTATATTCGTATCGAGATAAACAAGAGATTGATTTTACCCATTTAACAGAAGCCGGCCTATTTGGTATTTTTGGAAAAGTGGGATCGGGTAAGTCGAGTATACTTGAAGCTATTAGCTTTGCTTTATATGGAGAGACCGAAAGATTAAACAAGCAAGAGAAAAGAGCTTACAATATGCTCAATCTTCGCTCGGACGGTGCTAATATCGTATTTGAGTTTCTAAATTACGAAGGACGAAAATTTCGATTCACTGCACAATGGAAACGACGAAAAAAATTTGAGGATACGACATCGTTGGAGCGCTATGCCTATGAGTGGAAAGATAGTGCGTGGCTACCGTTAGATTCGAACGATGGAACAATCGTAACACAGCTCACCTATCCGAATTTCCGAAGGACGATCATTATTCCACAAGGACAATTCAAAGAATTTCTGGAATTACGAGGTAAGGACAGATCCGAGATGATGAAAGACATCTTCAACCTTGATCGTTTTGATCTGGGACCTAAAGTGTCGATACTGCAACGGCAAAATAACAGCAAACTGGAACAGTTAAACGGAGCACTCTCTGGTTTTGATACGGTCAGTATGGAAATATTAGACAGTAAGCAACAGGAGCTCGAAACAGCACAGAAACATCTCGCTACGGTAAAAGAGGAAACCGCATCGTTAGAAAAAGAGGTCAGCCGACTTACGGAGAGTAAAAAAACGCGGGACGAATTGATGCAGAAAAAAGAAGATGTACAAGAATATCTTCTGGAACAGCCCCGAATCACCCAGTTGGAAAAAGAGTTGCGCACATATGAGATCACCCAATTAGCTTTTAGGGAAATCCTAAATACTACGCATAGCTTAAACAAGGAAAAAGAGCAACTCACACATAAGATCGAGCAACTTACTGTGCGTAAGAGCGAAGTTTTAAACCGTTTGGAAAAAGAGGAGACTGAATGGGAGAAAATAGCGGTTGATTATCAACAGTTGGATTTATTTAAAGCGGAAAGTGAAGACCTAAAGGTGATTTCCACTATACTTCAAAACAAGAAACAGCAAGAGACGCTCAACAAACGCGTACAAGATGGAAAACCCTATCTCTTACAAGCTCAAGACGAAGAAAAAAAACTTTTGGCATCTATAGAAAGCGAAGAAAAACGATTAGATGAACTTAAAAATACACGGGTGGATACATCGGTGTTGCTGGCGCTAGAATCCTGGTATCAAACTGATGACAATATCAGCACCTCTATCATGGAACTAAAAGCACAGAACCAACAACTCCAGAACGAATTAATACAAACAGCAAAAATTTTTGAAGAACGGTCAACATCAATTGACGGTTGGGAATCAACCTTACTCCAGCAGGAAATAGAATTAAACACCGAGCTTACTTCTTTACAACAGGAGGAAACGCATTTAAAAGTGCAGGCAAAACTATCAGAGTTTGCCGATAATCTTGTCGACGGGCAACCCTGCCCCTTATGTGGCGCATTAGATCATCCGTCCCCTATGGCAAACCACAATATGGCTGTCAAGATACAGGAAATAATGGACAAGCAAGTAGAGATAAAGCAGCACCTACAGCAACTCAAAGCAAGCCATCAAGCTTTAACAGCTGCATCCATACGGTGGCGGGATAAAAAAACACAATTGACCCAATCAGAAACTAACGTCCAAAATATGGAAGAGAAACTTAAAATCCATCGTGAACAATTCCGATGGGAAGAGTTTTCCTCCAAGGACAAGACAGCCTTTCTCACTTATAAAGATAAAAATTATCTTGCGGAAACCCACATCAAATCGGGCGAAGCCAACTTAAAAAATCTCCGCGCACTGTGGCAAACTTGCCAATCGAAAATAGAAAAATATAAAAACTCCCTTGCAGAATTTGAGCAAAGTATTATTGTATTAGATCAGTTAAACCGACAAAACACACTACGGATCAAGAGGTTGAAAATAATTGACTTTGAACATTTTAATGAAATAGAGCTCACAAACAAGACACGAAAAACAGAAAATAAGATTATATTTCTGGAGGAAAGTCATAAACGACTCTCTGAATCTATCCAATCTTTAAGAACGGAGTTCGCGCATATTAATGGTGAGCGAGCTGCATCAAAAGAACAGTTCCAACAGCTCTATCAACAACTCAACAGTAAGCAAGCAGAAATCTCCACATTACTGAAGGAACATGGCTACAGTGATATTATCCAGGTACAACATATTCTTCAAAAGAATATGGATGTAGATCGCAACCGTAAAACTATACAGGAATTCAATTTAAACCTACAAGTTCTTTTACGCAACATTGCCGATTTGGAAAAACGTGTTGCGCTTGATGCTTACGAGGAATCGATCTATCAAGAGAAGACAACGCTCCACACCTTAAAGCGTGAGGAGCTGGAATTACAGATTCGCGTAACAGGAGCTTTAGAAAAAGAACATGCCCGTTTACGTGTAGAATTTGCGAAAAAAGAAAAATTATTGGAAGAATACGAGAAGCTGACACTCCGAAAAAGTAATTTGACCACTTTAGAAAACCTTTTCCGTGGATCTGGCTTCGTCAACTATGTATCCAGCATACATTTGCAGCGTTTGTGCGAGATTGCCAATCAACGTTTTCATCGCTTAACAAAAAACAACCTAAGTCTCACTATTAATGAAAATAATGAATTTGAGGTAGTGGATTTCTTGCACAACGGTTTTAAACGCTCTGTAAAAACACTTTCAGGAGGACAAGCGTTCCAGGCTTCGCTCTGTCTTGCCCTTGCATTGGCAGAAAGCATCCAGTCAATGAACAAGGCAGACAAGAATTTCTTCTTCATTGATGAAGGTTTTGGTACCCAAGATCCCGAAAGTATGAATACCGTGTTTGAAACATTGCAATATCTGAATAGAGATAACCGTATCGTCGGTATTATTTCCCATGTGGAGGAGCTAAAAGAGCGTATTCCGCGGGCTATTACCGTAGTGAATGATGCAGAAAAGGGAAGTCAATTACGGTATAATTGATTGTTTATTTCTAACTTACAACATGCAAAATAGATACGCCATTATTGTTGCCGGGGGATCGGGAAGCCGAATGAAAAGTGATTTGCCGAAGCAGTTTCTATTACTTGATGGAAAACCTGTGGTCATGCATACGCTGGAGAGATTTGCCAATACCGAGAGTGAAATCCGATTGATATTGGTATTGCACGCGGATATGTTCTCCTTTTGGGATGAGTTGTGCGACAAACATGACTTCCAGATTCCTCATACTGTCATTACCGGTGGAGAGACACGCTTTCAAAGCGTCCTGAATGGTATACGTCACATCGCAGAACGACAGCATCAGTTTTTGGACAATACGCTTATCGCCGTTCATGATGCCGCCCGTCCAGTTATCACATCGGCAACAATAGAGGCCTGTTTTGAACAAACTCTTCAACATGCGGCTACTGTTTTAGCGGTACCGAGTACAAATTCTATCCGGCAGGGAAATGAAGTAGAAAATAAAGCATTAGATAGAAAGGAGGTTTGGATTGTACAAACGCCTCAAACGTTTCAGGGTCACATTCTATATCAGGCATTTCAACAAGACGAATTACCTTCTTTTACAGATGACGCCTCTGTAGTAGAAAAACTGGGCTATAATATACATCTTATCCACGGTGATCATCGAAATATCAAGATCACCTTTCCGGAAGACATTTCTATAGCCCAGTTTTATTTAAAATCATTAAACTATTAGGCTGCCCCTCGTATAACCCGTAAAAGAATAGCAATAATAGCAATCACCAAGAGGATATGGATAATACCTCCTGAAGCGTATCCGCCAAAAAAGCTAACAGCCCAAATAATAACCAAAATAACTGCGATTAAATAAAGAATATTTCCCATGACTTATTGAAATTAAATTAACACTATTTTCTATAATAGAACAGGGAATAGTCAGAAAAGTTTTAAAATGGGATTCCGTTTTCTTTATTGAACATCAATAACAAGTCTATCATAAGCTACTTGGATGCCGTCTGGAAGAGTCTTCTCGATCTCAGCATGCTTCCCAAACCGGTGGCTGATATGCGTTAAATAAGTTGTTTTGGCTTTTATTTCTTCGGCAAATGCGATTGCTTCATCTTTAGTAAAGTGGGATATATGCGGTTCTTCCTGCAAAGCATTTACAACCAGTATATCTACACCTTTCAACAATGACCTTGATTCCTCCGAAACGGTCTTGGCATCTGTGATATATACAAAATTCCCTATACGAAAGCCCATTACAGGCATCTTATAATGCATCACTTCGATGGGTATGAAACTCTGCGTACCTACGCGAAAGGTTTCCCCCGCCACAATCGGCCTAAGTTCCAAGCGAGGCACGCCCGGATATTTCTGTTCGCCAAAAGCATAATAGAACTCACGCTTTAGCGATTCATGCGTGAGGGCTGTTCCATATATAGGAATAGATTGCTGCTGTTGATAGTTAAAAGCACGAACATCATCCATCCCCGCAGTATGATCTTTATGGGCATGCGTAACCAACACCGCGTCCAGACGACGCACATCTTCCCGCAGCATCTGATACCGAAAATCCGGCCCTGTATCAACAACAATATTTGTATTGTCATCCAGTTGGATCATGATGGACGTACGCAGGCGCTTATCACGTGTATCGGTAGACTGGCATACCGCACACTGGCATGCTATAACGGGTACCCCCTGTGAAGTTCCTGTACCTAAAAAAGTTACCCTCAAAGTGTCGCCTCTTCTTTCTTGATCACTTTATAAAAATCTCTCTTCTTCTCATCCAATAGCGATGTGTCTACCTCCATATCACGCAGTAATAGTATTAACGACTGAATCCTAACTTCCAAGTTTGAAAACCTGTTAACGACGATAACCCGTGTATTTTGAAGTACACATGCACCTGTACGAAAAGAACCTTTTTCATACCGGACCCGATAACCCAACGCGGCAAAAAGGTCTTCTAGTTTTCCTAAATTATGTTGAGTGAATGCTAGCACGATTCTAAATTATAAAACTTTATCCTATTATCTGGTAGTAATGCGTCCTATTTTTTCCACACGACCCGTTCCATATAGTTTGTTATAAAACCTAACCCATAGGCTATCAATTGTGTATAGGCAGCCACGATCCCCAATCCGGCAACACGAATACTTTTTGTGCTAAACCAAGCGTGTAAGAACAACAAGAAGGTATAAATCAGAAGCACTATATTGCCGATACTGCAAAGTAGCGGTAATACCGGTATTTTCCCCAGACTTCCCCAATTGATCAGATTTAATAATATCAATCCGGATAAACCCACCACAAAAAAGGCAGGCAGGGCGTGCACCAGCTTCAGCTCTTGGGGGAAAAGTTTATAAATATCGATACGCCCTTTTCCAAAACTATAGGTTTGCTTAAAAAATTGTTCAAATGTAGATCTACGTTTGTGATATACAAATGCTTCGGGAATTAATCCGACACGAAAACCCTGTTGAATCATCCGGATGCTAAATTCAATATCTTCTGAACGACGGGCCAATTTAAATCCCTGTGTTTGTTCATAAACTTTTTTGGATATTCCCATGTTAAAACTCCGTGGATGAAACTCCCCTACGTGTTGTTTATTTCCCCGGATCCCTCCCGTAGTAAACGGGCTGGTCATCGAATAGGATATAGCTTTTTGAATATCTGTAAAGGATGGATGCGCAGCATCTGGCCCGCCAAAAGCATCCCAACCATCACGTCGTATACCGGTAGCTACCTGCTGTAAATAATCCTCCGGCACGATAATATCCGAGTCAAAAACAATAAAATAATCTCCTTTTGCCTGAGCAAAGCCAAAATTGCGTGCAAACCCCTGCCCTTCGTTGCTCTTCTCATAATAATGAACATCGAGCCTGTCGCGGTAACTTTCCACAACATATTTGGCAGGTTTAGACGAGCCGTCTTCCACCACAATGACCTCAAAAGGTGAATATTGTTGTTGGGTTAATGATTCCAAAAGCTCGCGAATCTCCTGTGGTCGGTTGTACAAAGGAATCACAATCGAGAAAAACATACGCTAAATTTCTTTTTCGATATGATATTGGTTTCGTTCGGAGGAATTACGGGAAACAAGTTCGGCAATAAAACCAGTCAGAAACAATTGCGTTCCGATAAGGATCGCTACAAGAGAGAGATAAAATAAAGGTTGATCCGTTATATTTCGGTATACGGTGCCTTCCGCTATGCTTCTCAGTTTCTCAAATATTAAGTAACAGGTAATAAAGAAACCGATCATGAAACTCAACACACCGATGGTTCCAAAAAAATGCATCGGGCGTTTACCAAACTTCCCGACAAAAAAAATGGAAAGTAAATCCAGAAAACCTTTAACAAAGCGACCCGGACCAAATTTTGTCGTTCCGTATTTACGAGGATAATGCTTAACAATCTGTTCCTGTATATTCCTAAATCCCGCCCATTTCGCCAAGACCGGTATATAGCGATGCATTTCCCCATATACCTCCACACTTTTTACCACATCTTTGCGATAGGCCTTTAACCCGCAATTGAAATCATGTAGATTGTGGATTCCTGACATACTACGCGTTACCGAATTAAACAGCTTTGTGGGAATCGTTTTGGTCAACGGGTCGTAACGCTTTTGTTTCCAACCCGACACCAAATCGGCACCACGGTTCTTTATCCGGTCATACAACTCGGGGATTTCATCAGGGCTATCCTGCAGATCAGCATCCATGGTGATCACCACATCACCCTGAGCTGCATCGAAGCCTACATTTAAGGCTGCTGATTTGCCATAATTCCGTCGAAATTTGATACCCACAATTTGTTCATGTTGTAGTTTAAGCCTTTCGATTACTTTCCAGGAAGCGTCATTACTGCCATCATCCACCAAAATAATTTCATAGGAAAAGCCGTGTTCATTCATTACCCGACGAATCCACTCTGTTAATTCGGGTAAAGATTCTTCTTCGTTATATAAAGGAACAACAACCGATATATCCATATTAGTCTTGCTCTGACTTATATTGCCCTCCATTATCCGTCTGATTCAAGTCGTTCTGTATAGGTAAAAAACCAGGTCTTTCACGTTTTAGGATAGCAGCGAGAATCAAAGCGAAGACGAAATACATAATTAACGCTATACCTAGACCTTTAAGATTCTGTCCAATAGAAAACTCCCGTAACTCATCTCTTTGTTTTTCTAAATCAGCCACCTGTTTATCAATAAGATCATCATCTGCCCCGATGCTTTCCATCGTCTCAATCGTCAAATTGATTGTTTTGTCGAAAACGATTTGCTGTGGCTCGGGATTGGCTAAATTGAACAAAGCGCCCCCTACAGTAGAAATAATAACAGAAATCGCCAACATAACAAAAATACCTTTCAACGCTTGGCTAAAATTCCAAAAACCACCTGCTACTTTTCTCAATAATACAGCGAAATACGCCGATAAGGCAATCATGAGCACAAAAGAAACACTTCCCGTGATGATAGAACTTATCTTAAAATCCGAACTATTTACCAACACATACATGGATACAATGCTTATCACCAAAGCGATGATCCCTAGATAAATCCCATATTTAATACCTTCTTTTTTAACTTCTTCCGCAGGAAAAGTTGAATTAAAATCGTGATTCATAATTTATTTATTAAAGTTTACAATAATCTGGTAAATAGCCCCGTCCAACGGTTTATTGTCGGAAGCATCTAAATACTCCGTTATCTGCTCCTCCTCCGGATATGGTTCATTAAAGAAAGACATTAACGGATAAAACAGTTCTTTCAATTCATCTTGAGCGGATAGTGATGAAGCTACTTTATTTATTTCGACAAAAGTACTATCTACCAAAATCTGATTAGCGATTACTTTCTCGTAAATAGCATATTCATCCTGAAACTCATCTTCTTCGACCAGCAGGAATTCTTTCAAATAGTCGTCCAGAGAAGGATCAATATCGTCATCCTCACACTCTTGCAGATAGAGAAACATGTTCAATAATTCGGTACCCCTATCGATTGTTTCTTCTTCAATGGCTTCCCATTCCGGCGAATCCAAATAATCTTCTTCCAATTTCTTCACATCCTCTGCAAAGAAATTGACCATCAATAAATCGAAGTAAATCTCCCGAAGCTCTTCAAATCGTTGATGATCATCAAAAGCCTCATCCAACGCTTGTACCTTTTCTATAAAAGGTGCTTCTTTATCAAAAGCTTGTTGCAATGCAATCTCAAAAGTTTCTGCATCAATTCCTTCGGTCTGTGCGTACGTGCGAATCCCAGCATTAAACGCTTTTTTTACTTTTGCATCCATATCTTATTTAATTTCAACCAATTGACCATGGTTAATTACTACTTTTACTTTACCTCTTAATTCTTGACCAAACACAGGACTATTTTCCGATTTTGACTTATTTGTGTTGGTATTCAGCATCCATTTTTCGTTCATATCAAACAGCACCAGATTGGCTTCGCTCCCTACTTCAAATGTCGGGATATCTTTCCCTACCACCTGTCTGGGTTGTACAGCTAGATATCGAACAATATCATCAGCGGTAAATCCCGCTTCAATTAAAAAAGGTAACGTTGTCTGTAAACCCAAAATACCTTCTTTTGCAATATGAAACTCTACATTTTTATACTCCACTTCGTGTGGTGTATGTTGCGAAACGACCGCATCTATCGTACCTTCTTTCAACCCTTTTAAAAGCGCTTTTATATCCTGCTTAGTCCGTAAAGGCGGATTCACCTTAAAATTACTGTCAAAACCTACCACTTCTTCATCAGTGTACACCAGGTTATGGGCAGCGACATCACAGGTCACATTCAATCCTTTCGCTTTTGCCTTTTTTATCAAATCTACTGATTCTGCGGTAGAAATGCTCGTAAAATGTATACGAGCGTCGTTATATTCTGCCAGGAACAAATCGCGTGATACCATAAGTGACTCTGCTAGGTTTGGCTTCCCTTTCATGCCTAGGTAGGTGCTCATCCTCCCTTCGTTCATCTGATGCCCGCCGCCTATAGATTCGTCTTCTGCAAAAGAGATAACTAAACCCTCAAATCCCTTCGCATATAACAACGCCCGCCCCATTAGCCCCGCTTGTTGAACGGCATGATTTCCATCACTGAAAGCAATCGCTCCCGCCATTTGCATATCGTATAATTCCGCGAGCTCTTTTCCTTCGCGTCTTTTGCTTATGGTCCCCACGGGGTATACATCTACTATATTTCCTTTAGCTGAATTAACCACTAATGCTACTTCCGAGCGGCCGTGAATAGGTGGATTCGTGTTAGGATAAACTGCCACTCCAGTGTATCCTCCAGCTGCCGCTGCTGCTGTACCGGTTGTGATATCTTCTTTCGTTTCCAGACCCGGTTCGCCAAAATTAGCATGCAAATCAAAAAAACCTGCTGAAACCACCCCTCCTTTTCCATCTACAACATGTAACTTTTTATTTGTCGGTTTTATATGCTGCGCTACGCGGCTGATACGTCCTTTTTCAATAAGTATATCAACAATATTACCATTCTGCGGATGACCGGGCAATATAAGCTGAGCGGAAGAAATCAATATATTATCCATGAATAATATTTAAACAAAGTAATGAGAAAAAGTATGTATTAAAATGGTAGGTAAATAAAACGTATATAGGAACAAACCAATGCTGCTTTGCCTGAGATAAACCAATGAAATATGGAATACAATTATCCAATTTTATACGTTGTTTCATTGAAGAACAAATGTACAAAATATATCGAAACACCAATATTGAAAATGTGGGTTTTTATTGCTGGTCGCCCCAAGCGTAGCTATCCACATCAATATCACAGAGGGAAAGTACCCTGTCTATCACCGTAGTAGCTAGTTCTTCGAATGTTTTGGGAAGGCTGTAAAACGACGGGCTTGCCGGACAGATAATCCCTCCTGCTTGCGTTACCAGATTCATGTTTTGTATGTGGATAGCGCTTAACGGCGTCTCACGTGTAACCAATACTAACTTTCTACGTTCTTTTAATATCACATCTGCGGCACGGGTAGTTAAATCAGAAGATATGCCTTGCGCAATGCGCCCCAATGTACCCATAGAGCATGGGCAAACGATCATCGTTTCAAAACGTGCAGAACCCGAAGCAAATGGTGCCATAAAATCATTCTTGTTATAAAAAGTAAAAGGATAATGTTGATAATCATCATTCCCCAGTTCAAATTTCCACACATCTTTTGCGTTGTCAGACATCACCACGCCCACTTCTGCCACTTGATCACTAAGCTTGCTTAATTTATCCAACAATACTTTTGCGTATATTGATCCACTAGCACCGGTAATAGCAACGACTATTTTTTTCTTCTGCTTCATAACGTTCTAGACAAAGCTACTAAAAATCGAAGAATTTCTCTAAATTCGAACCATGTTCAAGAAATCATTCGCCCCCATTATTCCCGAAAAAAGCAAGCTTCTGATTTTAGGTTCCCTGCCCGGAGACAAATCGTTACAGGAAAACCAATATTATGCACATCCCCAAAATCGCTTTTGGAAGACCTTGGCTTTACTCCTATCCGCGCCTATTCCTATAGACTATGCTAGTCGAGTCAACTTATTACATCAACATCATATTGCTTTATGGGATGTTTGCGAAGCAGCTATTCGAAAAGGTAGCATGGACACCGATATCTTGGAGGAAAGTCCTAACAAGATAGACCAGTTGCTTCAAGATAACCCTGATATCAAGGCTGTTTGCTTTAACGGACAAAAAGCACAAAAGCTATTTGACAAGTATTTTAAACGAACCACCGGCATTAAGTATATCACACTTCCGAGCACTAGCCCCGCGAACGCCAGTTTTAATCAAGAACGGCTGTTAGGCGCTTGGGAGAATATATTACTTTTTATCTTTCCATTATAGGAATATCATTGGGTTTGTTATTTTTGCACATACGATGTCAGACTTAAAATATAACCAAAGGGGTGTGTCCGCAGGTAAAGAGGATGTACACAATGCAATCAAGAACATTGACAAGGGTCTATTCCCGAAAGCTTTCTGTAAAATCATTCCCGATATACTGGGGGGCGATGAAGCTTGGTGCAACATTATGCACGCTGATGGTGCGGGCACAAAATCGTCGCTGGCTTATGTCTACTGGAAAGAGACGGGAGACAGCTCTGTTTGGCGTGGTATTGCCCAAGATGCGATTATCATGAACCTAGATGATCTTCTTTGTGTAGGTGCAGTTGACAATATCTTGCTCTCGTCTACCATCGGACGTAATAAAAACCTTATTCCGGGTGAAGTCATCGCCGAAATTATCAACGGCACGGAGGATATTCTTGCGGAATTGCGGCAATTGGGTATTGGCATCTACTCCACCGGAGGGGAAACTGCTGACGTCGGTGATTTAGTACGTACCATTATTGTGGACAGCACCGTAACGTGCCGAATGAAACGGGAAGATGTAATTTCTAATCACCGTATCAAAGCAGGAAATGTTATCGTAGGATTAGCATCGTACGGACAAGCTAGTTATGAAAAAGAATATAACGGCGGCATGGGCTCCAATGGTTTGACATCGGCCCGCCATGATGTTTTTCATAAATATGTAGCTGAAAAGTATCCGGAAAGCTATGACCCTGCCGTGCCTTATGAATTGGTATTTTCCGGTAGCTGCAATTTAATCGATCCGATAAAAGTAAACGAAGACAAAGAAGTAACTGCTGGCAAGCTTGTCCTTTCCCCTACACGCACGTATGCTCCTGTTATCAAGACGATTCTCGACAAATATCGTCAGCAAATTGATGGGATGGTTCACTGTTCCGGAGGGGCACAAACCAAAGTATTACATTTTGTTGAAGATGTGCATGTCATCAAGGATAATTTATTTCCTATTCCGCCGCTGTTTGACCTCATTCAAAAACAGTCCAACACGGCTTGGGAAGAGATGTACAAAGTATTTAATATGGGACATCGCATGGAACTGTATGTTCCGCAAGAAATTGCCGAGGATATCATCAACATATCCGAATCGTTTGGCATTGCAGCACAAATTATCGGCCGTGTAGAAGAGGCCACCTCAAAGAAAGTTACTATTCGCTCGCCACACGGGGAGTTTATCTATGAATAAGGAGCGAGGATAAAATGCAAGAGAAACGTATCATTGGCCGCATAGAAACAGTAGATCTCCCCGAGCTGGGACTCTATAATATTTGTGCAAAAGTGGATACGGGTGCAGAAACCTCTGTACTACATTGCAACCAATTTGAAATTTTCGAAAAAGATGGACATCGCTATATCCGATGTACTATCCAAGGACACCCGGACTTTACTTTTCTTATCCACCGGGAGCGCGTAGTAAAAAGCTCCTTCGGACAATCTGAAACAAGACATATTTTTATAACGAAGATAAAATTGTTCAACAAGCTATTCGATATCAAATTATCCGTCAGAGATCGTTCCTCTATGTCCTATCCTATGCTGTTGGGCAGAAACTTCATTAGCGGTAAATTCTTAGTCGATGTATCTCACGATCATCTGGCAAAGAATATATAACGATACGCCGAAACTTATATAAGACTCATCTGTTTTAACTATAAAAAATACTTCCCGTGAATATTGCTGTATTATCAACAAATAAAAACCTCTATTCGACCAAACGTTTAGTCGAAGCCGTTCAATCCCGCGGACACCATTGCGTAGTCATCGACCACAGCAAATGCTACGTGGGCATTCAACAGGGAAAACCTACTATTCATTATAAAGGACAAGATTTATCCCATATTGACGCCATTATCCCACGAATCGGTTCGTCACTGACGTTCTATGGCTCTGCCATCGTGCGTCAGTTTGAAGTAATGGGTGTCGTATCTGCCAACCCAAGTCAAGCCATTACCCGTTCTCGGGATAAACTGCGTTGCATGCAGATTTTGTCGGGAGCTGGTCTCGGTCTTCCGATTACCGGTTTCGCACGTTCAGTTTCCGATGTAGACGATCTGATCAGTATGGTCGGTGGCGCGCCATTGGTTATTAAGCTATTGGAAGGAACACAGGGCATAGGTGTCGTATTGGCTGAAACAAAGAAAGCCGCTTCTTCGGTTATCGAAGCCTTCTACGGCCTAGGCAACAACATTCTGATACAGGAGTATATTAAGGAAGCGAAAGGAACTGATATCCGGGCATTTGTTGTGGATGGCAAAGTGGTCGGTGCTATGAAACGCACGGCTAAAGAGGGAGAGTTTCGGTCGAATCTCCACCGCGGCGGGAGCGCTGAAATTGTCAAGCTAACACGTGCGGAAAAACAGACAGCGGTATCTGCAGCTAAAGCAATGGGACTCACCGTAGCAGGAGTAGACATGCTTCCCTCCGCACGTGGGCCGCTCATCCTGGAGGTCAACTCGTCACCGGGACTAGAAGGAATTGAAACAGCGACCGGGAAAGATATCGCCAGCGAGATTGTGAAGTACCTAGAAGGTCAATATGCTATCACACAGGCCGCAAGAGCTGTAAATACCAAACGCAAGGTGAAAAAAGAGAGCAAACTGTAAGCCCGTTATTTTTAATCTTTCCAAATATGTGTTATGCTAGCATAGTATAAACCGTATCGCTATATTTGTGTAGAAACCAACTAAAATAGTTATGATGGGTCAAATCATCTTCTTTTGTTTGTTCGCACTCGCCATAGTGGTTTTCGCTAGAAACGCTCGCCATATCTACAAAAATATAAAGCTTGGCAAAGCTGTAAATCGAAGCGACAGACCGGGTGAACGCTTGAAATTAATGCTTTTGGTTGCTTTCGGACAAAAAAAGATGTTCAAGAAGCCACTTGCGGCCTTATTGCATCTATGTGTATATGTAGGTTTCTGCATTATCAATATCGAGATGCTTGAAATCGTTATTGATGGATTATTCGGTACACATCGCGTGTTCTCTTCGCTAGGATCTGTTTATAACGGTCTTATATATGCTTTTGAGTGGTTGGCTTTCGCGGTACTATTCAGTTGTATTATCTTTCTTATTCGACGAAATGCACTTCATATTTATCGTTTTGGCGGCCGAGAGCTCAAAAACTGGCCAAAAACAGACGCCAATCTTATCCTAATTGCGGAAATATTACTCATGACGGCATTTCTTTTCATGAATGCCGCCGACTTTAAACTTCAGCAACTTAATCATCCAGCCTATCACCATGCAGGTGCATTTCCAGTCAGCCAGTTTCTACTTCCCTTATTGCCTGAATCTACCTCTACTTTGATAGGAATAGAAAGGTTCGCTTGGTGGTTTCATATTATCGGCGTGTTAGCCTTCTTAAACTATCTCCCGATATCGAAGCATTTACATATTATTCTAGCTTTCCCTAACACCTATTTTTCGAAATTAGAGCCAAAGGGTAAATTCAACAATATGCCTGCCGTAACCGAAGAAGTGAAAGTAATGCTGGATCCATCGCTTCCCCCACCTACAGGAGAAGTTAGCCGGTTTGGCGTTAAGGACGTGCAGGATCTCACCTGGAAAAATCTTCTGGATGCCTACACCTGTACCGAATGTGGCCGTTGTACGGCGGCCTGCCCGGCCAACATCACAGGCAAGCTTTTGTCACCTCGCAAAATCATGATGGACACCCGGGATCGATTGGCAGAAGTAGGACAAAATATGGTGAAAAACGGGGATTTTCAAGACGATAACAAATCGTTGATCGATACCTATATCACGAGAGAAGAAATATGGGCATGCACAACGTGCAACGCCTGTGTAGAAGCTTGTCCGGTCAATATCGACCCGTTGGAGATTATCATCGGATTACGCCAATATGCAGTAATGGAGGAATCACAAGCGCCTGCAAGTATCAACGCTATGTTCGGCAATTTAGAAAATAACGGAGCACCTTGGAAATACGCACAAGCGGATCGTGCTAACTGGACAAATCAATAACAAAGAGCTTATGGAAACAACGTTTCATATCCCTACAGTAGCAGAAATGACAGCAAAAGGTGAACGTCCGGATCTTTTATTTTGGGTCGGATGTGCGGGCAGTTTCGATGAACGCGCCCAGCGTATCACCAAATCTATCTGCAAAATTTTACAGCATGTAGGCATAAAATACGCCATCTTAGGTACAGAAGAAAATTGCACAGGCGATCCGGCAAAAAGAGCGGGAAACGAGTTTCTCTTTCAGATGCAGGCAATGATGAATATCGAGGTATTACATGGGTATGAAATAACGAAGATTGTCACGGCCTGCCCCCACTGCTTCAATACACTCAAAAACGAATATCCCAATTTAGGCGGGAATTTCGAAGTCATCCATCATACCCAACTTATCCAATCGTTGATAGCAGAAGGTAAACTCAAACCTGCCGATGGAAATGAATTTAAAGGAAAACGTATTACTTATCATGATCCCTGTTATTTAGGCCGTGCTAATGAGGTCTATGAAGCACCCAGGCGGGTACTGGAAGTGCTTGACGCAGATCTGGTCGAACTAAAACGCTGTAAGAGCAACGGCTTGTGCTGTGGCGCAGGTGGTGCGCAGATGTTCAAAGAACCGGAACCGGGAAAAAAAGATGTCAACATAGAACGTGTGGAAGATGTGATCGAATCGAAGGCAACCATAGTTGCTGCCGCTTGTCCGTTCTGTATGACCATGCTACGGGACGGTGTTAAAGCGAAAGAAAAAGAACAAGAGATTCAGGTACTAGATGTTGCCGAAATTACAGCCAAAGCGAATAATCTGTAGGATACTGTCTACTTAATTTTCGCTTGAACAGCAAAACAAACATCTTCCTCAGTTGTTTAACTAACAAGCATTAGGTATATCCCATTTGGGTAATTCCTTTAGTTTATTTCAATATCCGTGCTAACATTAAACTAGAATTATCATGAAAGACAAAAACAGTTCTAAGGCTGATCATATTGAACGGGAGAAACCACGCAAAGTACCTGCGTAGATCGTCCAAAAGCTGACATTAAAAAACGAAGAATGTCAAGTAGTAATAAGAAATTCACTTTTGGTAAGCGGATGGAAAGCTTTAAATATGCTATTGAAGGATTGCTTCATCTTATTCGTCAAGAACCTAACATCCGAATACATATTATTGCAGCTATCGCTGCAATAATATGTGGATGGTATTTGGACATCAATAAAAATGAATGGCTCGTTTTAATCTTATGTATTGGGATTGTCTTTACAACAGAAATAATCAATACCGCCGTAGAAAATCTCTGTGATTATATATCTCCAGCATATCATCACAAAATCAAAATCATCAAAGATCTCGCAGCGGCAGCCGTATTGATAAGCGCTCTTATGTCAGCTGTCATTGCGGGGTGTATTTTCGTACCAAAACTATTGACAATGCTATAAACGTCTACTAACATACAGCAGGTTGGCAATTATCCTCTTCTGTTATTCTATAGCTTTTCTCAACGTTTCAATGTCGATTTTTTTCATTTTGTAAAAAGCAGCACTCACTTTGGGCGCGAGTTGGGGATCAGTCATCCAAACGATTAATTGTTTGGGAATTACCTGCCACCAAACTCCAAATTTATCGCGAATCCATCCACATTGGCTTTCTTCCCCTCCATCCGCAAAAGCATTCCAGAACCGATCAATTTCTTCTTGTGTCTCACATTCAATGAACATAGAATTTCCCCAAGAAAATTGAAAATCATGTCCATTTCCGCCGTCCATCGCCGCCATGACATAGTCATCCAACACAAACTGTGCGTGCATTACCAAGCCTTTCATCTCCCCTTCCTGATGTTTCATTACACCGTCTAATTTACTGTTTTTAAACAGCTTCACATAAAAATTCAATGCTTCTTCTGCCTTGCCATTGTATTGTTGGGTGAACATATAAGTCGGAATAAATTTTTGTCCGTGTACATCGTCGTTTACTTTCCCAAAATAAAGTTGCCACGAAACGCCAAATTTGTCCTGAATCCAGCCGTATTTTTCGCTCCATTCGTATTTATCTAACGGCATTAACACTTTTCCACCATCGGAGAGTTTATTCCAGATACTTTCCAGTCCGTCCTTATCTTCCAAAACAACCATAAACGAAACAGCAGGGTTCGGCTTGACTTCCGGTCCGCCATTCAGCGCAAGAAACTTTTGTCCACTCAGTTCAAATGTGACGACCATTTGCGTGTCTGTCGTAATTTTTCCATCGCCGAATATATCGATATAAAATTGTGCAGCATCTTTTCCGTCCTTGTCGAACCAGATACAGGGATAAATATTGTTCTTCATGATATTAAAATATAAACCGTTTCAACTCTTCATAAAATCAAATGCACCTTTTCTTAAATGGATGCCGTATTCTAACCAAGCCTTCATACAAGCCAGAAAATTAGCCCATCCCTCGCTTTGGCCGATTGCCCATTTAATACCTTCATCATCAGGCTGATGTCCTTCTTCAAAAACGCGCACGACCGTATCACCGTTGGTTAGCGATTCCAATTTGATTTCCACGAAAGAATCTGGATCCCAGACAAAGGAAATATATTCATCTTTTCTGATTTCCCTTACCGAAACAGGGTAGCTTCCATCAAACTCCAGAAACTCCCAATAGATTTCTTTTCCCGACTCCATACGTCCCGAACCTTTGGAAATAAAATAGTTTACCATAATTTCCGGGTTCACGATACCTTCAAAAATCTCCTCTATGGGTTTCTGTATTCCAATTGACGCTTTTGCTGTTACTTTCATCTTACAATAATTTTAAATTGTTAGAAACTCAAGGATAGCACATATCCGAAATGGCAAGTTCTAAAGATTTTTAATGAAAAGACTTTTCATAAGACAAGAAAAATGGAAAACGTAACTATCCAGCAGATTATTAAAGTATAAATTGGAGTAAAAAACAAAAGAGGTCAAATGACCTCTTTAACAGTTAATTATTTGAGTGTGCCCAGGAGCAGATTCGAACTGCCACGCCCTTGCGAGCGCCACCCCCTCAAGATGGTGCGTCTACCAATTTCGCCACCTGGGCATTGCGTTAGCAAAAGTAATGCTTTTTAAGACATTTGAGAAAGATTTTCGGCAATTTTGCGATTATTTCTGTAAGTTATTGTCTATCAAAGTCTGAATAATTCCATCTACTAGACCAACCCTGGGAGCGACGATATTCTTCAAACGACCTACTTTCATAATGGTGAGGAAAATCTCTGCAGCCGGAATAATAACGTCAGCCCTATCCTGCTTCAATCCTAGTACATGAATACGGTCTTTAAGGGAATAAGCATTCAAATGCTGATAAATAGCCCTAAGCTTTGCATAAGACATCGGTTTGTCGGCTTTATCATTGGCTATCCGTGAAAGCTTATTGATATTTCCCCCCGTTCCGATACCATATATATGTTTGTATTTTTTAGTATGATCTCTTACCCATTGTTTCATATCATCCCAAGTATCGGGACTGTCTTGATTGTCCAATATTCGTATAGTCCCTAAATTAAAAGATTTGGAAGCCACAAGCTTCCCATCTGCAAAAAGAGAAATCTCCGTACTTCCTCCTCCCACATCAATATAGAGATAAACTTTATCAGCGTCCATCTTATCTTGGAGGTGGCTATTATAAATAATTTTAGCTTCCTTACCCCCATCTATGATTTGGATATCGACCCCTACCTTTCTACATGCTTTTACAATATCCGCTCCATTGTCCGCATCCCTCATAGCGGAAGTAGCACAAGCCATATAGTCGGAAACACGATAAACGTCCATTAAATTGCGAAAAGCTTGCATGGTTTTCACCATATTATCAAATTTTGGTTTTGATATATGATGATCTATAAATGCGTCATCCCCTAAACGCAAGGGTACACGGATAAGTGCCTCTTTTTTAAATTCCACAGGTTTAGTTTCAGGGTTAACCTCTGCAATCAATAATCTAACAGCGTTAGATCCGATGTCTATAGCTCCGTATCTCACAGATAATTTTTTTGATGGTGTTAATTATAACTTTAATAATGCACAATATTAACAAATCCAATATTAATATTGTATTAAGTTAATGTATCTATTTTATTCTTTCTATTATCTTTACAAAAAAATCAAATCGTTACTCTATGTCTACAAAAGAACACAAAATAGCAAGTTTTGATCCATCACAACCGGGATTGGCTGACGCCAGTATCTATGGTTTACCTTTTACTGCGGATGAAAGCGAAATTATCGTCGTACCAGTTCCTTGGGAAGTAACCGTGAGTTATGGTGCAGGAGCGTCACTAGGTCCAGAAGCTATTATGGAAGCGTCCTTTCAAGTAGACTTACTTCATCAGGAGTTTCCCGATCTATGGAAACTCGGCATTTACATGGACGAAGCTCCTGAGCATTGGATATCCAATAGCGAACGTTACAAAGAGTTAGCCCAACCGATTATAGAAGCCCTGGAAGCAGGAAAGAATATTCAACAAAGCCCCGAACTACAAGCAGATTTAGCCATTATCAATGAAGCTTGTGAGACTTTGAATAATGCTTTACATCAACGTGTATCAAATTGGCTGGAAATGGGAAAAAAGGTGATCCTACTTGGCGGCGACCATTCTACTCCGTTAGGTTATTACCGTGCTTTGTCAGAAAGATATGACGATTTCGGTATCCTTCATTTCGACGCACACATGGACTTGCGCATCGCGTACGAAGGTTTTACCTATTCACATGCCTCTATTATGTATAACGCCATTCAGTTGCCTCAAGTCAGCAAATTGGTCCAAGTAGGGATACGTGATTTTTGTGAACAAGAAGTTTCCGTTGTAAAATCATCTGGAAAAGTACATGTTTTCACAGATTCAGATCTCAAAGCAAAACAATTTGAGGGAAAAACATGGCGCCAACAAGTAGATGAAATTATTAATTTACTTCCAAACAATGTCGCCGTAAGCTTCGATATTGACGCCCTATATCGTTGGTACTGTCCGAACACCGGAACACCCGTTCCAGGAGGGCTATCATACGAACAAGTGACCTATATGCTAAACGTTCTGGCTAATTCCGACAAACACATTATTGGAATTGACCTAGTCGAAGTATCACCCGGCGAGACCGATGAATGGGATGGGAATGTGGGTGCACGTCTCTTATTCCACCTTTGTGGTGTATTAGCAAAAAACAACGGATTAAATACCGGTACCCCTCTTACCTTTTAAAAAATATTATTCCCTAAGGCAGGCTACTGTCTGCCTTTCTGGTATTTTTCTCCCCATTCTTTTCTTGCCTTATGGCAAGACGTTCCCTCCCCCAAGCGCTTATCTTTGATGTAAACAAAACATCTAAAATCATGACAAGACTACACGCTTACCTTAACTTTAATGGAAACTGCGAAGAAGCTTTTCAGTTTTACCAAACTGTTTTCGGCGGACCACTATTAGGAATCCATCGATTTGGAGATATGCCCGCCGATCCTAATTTTAGTGTTCCGGAGACAGACAAGAACAAAATCATGCACACGGCATTACAAATTAACGAACATGCGATGATCATGGGTTCAGACTGTATCGAGAGTTTTGGTCAAAAAGCTGTATTTGGCACAGCCAACTATATTATGCTAGATACCGATTCACCCGAACAGGCTCGAGAACTACACGACAAACTCAGTGTAAATGCCCAAACAATGGAAATGGATATAGGTGAAACATTCTTCGCCGAGCTGTTCTCTTCCTTTATAGACCAATTTGGTATTGCTTGGATGGTTCATTACGAAGGTAACAAAACAATGTAATAATCGATCTGGGCTTCAAAGGCTTATTCTTTAAGGAAAAGGAAAAAAAATTATTATTCTTTAGGATTAATTTTGGTTTAAACGATATTATATTTATATTCGAACCGAGAGCAACGATAAGCCTAATATGCAACTATAGAAGGGTAGGATATAGATAGTTGAGAGATAAAAAATGAATATTGTTATCTAAAATTTACATTTGTGGCATAGAATTAGTACATACACTATAAATCTTAAACTTGAATAATAATGAACAAAACAGACTTGATTAAGCATATTGCCAGCGAGGCTGGAATTACGCAGTCACAAGCAGAGAAAGCCGTTAACAGTTTTACAGGAGCTGTATCCTCATCGTTAGCAAAAGGCGAAAACGTTACCTTAATTGGTTTCGGGACTTTTGGTATATCTGATCGTGCTGCTCGCAACGGTAGAAACCCACAAACTGGTGCTACTATCAAAATAGCTGCGAAAAAACTTCCTAAATTTACAGCAGGTAAAGCCCTTAAGGAAGCAGTAGATGCTCCCAAAAAAGGAAAGAAAAAATAGGAAAATTGTGTTCAAAAAAAATAGGGAGCTTCGGCTCCCTATTTTTTTTTGAACAACTTACGGCAGCCCCGTATGACGTGTATACTTAGCGGATTTTAACGAGGCTGCGTAAGTTGGGGATCTTTATCGGCTTTAACAGTGGTAGGGAAGTCTATGTGTTTTCTCCGCTCATACCGGGCTGTGTATCATAAAGTTTGTGTTGTAGACACACTACAAACGGACACATAGACTGCTACCACCTATCACCAAATGATTCTTCCATTCTACTTTTTATCAATATATAAAGAACAATTCGATAGTAAGAGAGTAAACTCCCCCTTTCTGACGTTTCAAAAATATTAAGCAAATCTTTTTATAAGATTAACATTCAGTTCAACCTTAGCCAACTATCTAGTTACATAAATGCACATATTCGGTTTGCATGGACTAAGATATACGGTACATTTCAAATATACAACATATTTTATTAAAAGCAAATGTTTATTAAATTTTATTTATATAATATTTGCGCAAACAATGATTCTATTTGCGATGTGCTACGTATTAACCGGGATATACTTATTAGCATCGGCGCCGAACTTCGTGCCCGACGCGAAGCATTGTCTTTCTCACAGAATGACATCGCTAATATGACAGGACTTACTGTCAATACTGTCTCTGCCTTAGAAAAAGGAAAGGGCTCTACATTAAACAATTTCTTACTTATTTGTCGTGCCCTAAAAATACAACCCAAGGATGTTTTTGCAAATGATATAGATCTAACACCGCTCTACACATTACCTCCATCAACGAAGCGTCGAATCGATATTACTAAAAAACTCGACGAACTAGTCAATAACAGCGATTTCTTTTATACACCGAAACGCGTCGCAGAAGTTATCGAAAAGTTAGAATCAGACAAAAGCGAGAGCAACAAATTCTCGGTTTACCTCACAGGTTACTGTAAAGAAGGAGAATTGGAATATATTAAGGAGGGTAACATCAAACGCTACGTAAAAAAGAAATAAAACATAAATTTCACCCTCTCCCCTCTCGCAACAACTGATTTACCACTATCCTACAACGTATTAAAAATAATTGCATAACAAACTAAATAAAGACTACTAAATCTATATATATTATTTATATTTGCACCTCAATTAAAGAGAGTAACACAAACTGGTCTTCTGCGATACCAGCAAATATGTACTCAAAAAGCAAACAATATTAATTTTAAATGCCGTACTTATGTCTAGAATTACAACATGTTTTTATGCCCATCTGACACTTGTATTGTTTTTGGTTCCTTGGCTGTCCCTTACCGCCCAGACCCGTACCATACAAGGAACAGTTAAAGATACTTTTACTGGGCAACCATTAGCCGGAGTAAGTGTCCAGGTTTCCGATCAATTGAATAGCACATCCACCCAAGTGGATGGACGTTATAGTATAGAAGTTGACGACACTGCCGTTGAACTGATATTTTCATATCTGGGTTATGACACGCAACGTCTCCCGCTCACTTCTTCCACAATTGACGTATCGATGGAAGCGTCAAGTAAGGACTTAGATGAGGTCGTAGTTGTAGCTTATGGAACTTCGCGCAGAGGAAATATCACAGGATCCGTCAGCACGATTAACAACAAACAGCTTGAAAATCGGCAAGTTTCTGACATTTCAAAAGCTTTTGAAGGACAAGTTCCCGGATTACAGTCCGTGGCTTCGTCGGGGCAACCCGGCACAGGGGCTACCATCCGTATCCGCGGAATCGGGTCGATCAATGCATCAGCCGATCCGCTCTATGTTGTCGACGGCAGCCCGTATATGGGGGATATCAACGCTATTAATCCGAATGATATCCAATCCGTCAGCGTATTAAAGGACGCAGCTTCAAGTGCACTCTATGGTTCACGAGGTGCAAATGGTGTCATCATCATTACGACGAAAAGTGGACACGCAAGTGAAAAAGCAGCTATTAACGTCAATTTTACCCAAGGCGCCACAAGTCGAGCAGTAAAAGATTACGAACAGGTAACAACGGACGAGTATTTTATGCTTTACTGGGAAGCCCTTCGCAATAAGAATCTTTCCAGCAACCTCACCCCGGAACAGGCTGCCCGAAATGCAAGTAGTACATTACTCACCGATTTAAATATTAATCCTTATGGACCGGATTATCCACAGCCAATTGGGCTCGATGGACAATTGGCGCCGGGAGCTAAACCTTTATGGAACGACAACTGGGCGGACGTATTACAACGTATAGGCAGCCGCACACAAGCTGATCTCAATTTGAGCGGTGGTGGCGAAAACCATACCTACTTTATCTCGGGTGGTTATTTGAACGAAAACGGAATCGCTATTGAATCCGGCTATCGGCGCTATAACATTCGTTCAAATATCGATGCGAAACTACGTCCTTGGCTGAATGCCGGAGTTAACTTTGCCGGAAGTAGTTCACTGCAGAAATACCCCCAATCGGAAGATAGCAACACAGCCAACATTATTAATTTCTCCAGGCTTGTGCCCTCTTTTTACCCTTATTATAAACGAAACCCAGATGGCAGTTACGAGACGGATGCGTATGATAATAAAATTTGGGATTTTGGTGACTACCGCCCTAGCGGAGCTACTCCTCGAAACAATTTGGCTGCATCCCTCCCGCTGGATAAAAACGATATTCTCCGAGAAAACGTTTCCACTCGGGCATATTTAGAGGCCGTATTGCACCCGGCATTAAAATTTCGATCTACCTATAGCGTGGATTACATCAACTCCAATACCCACGATTACACCAATCCACTCTACGGTAATTCAGTCGATCGCGGAGGGACTGTATATAAATCCAACGTACGTACCGTAGGGCAGACCTGGAATAATATCTTGACTTTCGACAAGCAATTTGAAGATCACCATCTCAATGTGCTAGCTGGACACGAATATTATGATTTCCATTCCGCCAACATTAGTGGAGATCGTGAACGTTTCGTATTGCCTGGATTCTATGAGCCTGTCGCCGCATCACAATTGAATTCATTTACGGGGTCAGCCTCCGATTATAGATTATTGAGTTTCTTAGGTCGGGCAGAATATAATTACCTGAACCGTTATCATCTTTCCGCTTCTTTGAGAACCGATGGTTCATCGCGATTTGCTCCAGAAAGTCGATGGGGTACATTTTGGTCTATCGGTGGATCATGGAAAATTGCGGAAGAAAGCTTTTTTCAAGACCAGACACTTATTAACCAGTTAACGTTACGTGCCAGCTATGGCGGACAAGGCAATGATAATCTCGGAACGTACTATGCTCATCAGGGTTTGTACACGATAGCGAATAATTTAGGTAAAGGAGGTACCGTAACAAACCGTCTTCCTACACCGGATTTAAAATGGGAGACAAATCTCAATTTTAACATCGGTTTGGATGTTGCTATACTTCAAAATCGGATTTCGTTGTCTGCAGAATACTTTAATAGACAGAGTAAGGATCTTTTGTTTACCATGCCGCTACCGCTGTCATCAGGCTATACCGGATATGACGCAAATATCGGCTCCATGAAAAATACTGGTTTCGATATAGATTTACGCACGATACCCATTAGAACTGCAGATTTTCGGTGGAATCTAGATGTGAACTTTTCACATTATCGCAATCAGATAACGGAACTTCCTACGGAAAACAACGAGCCGCTAGATGCTGGAAATAAACTTTTACGCATAGGTGGTTCCATTTATGACTTTTATATACCTCAATGGGCAGGAGTAAATCCAGAAAATGGAAATCCGTTGTGGTACCTAGCCGATGAGGACGGCAACAGAAGCGACGAAACAACCTCCGTCCATGGCGATGCGGGACGCTTTATACAAGGCAGTTCATTACCAAAACTCGTGGGCGGAGTAAACAACAGTTTTTCTTATAAAAACATAGATTTTTCTGCATTGCTAAGCTTTAGTATCGGTGGACAGATTTTAGATAATGATTATCTGATGATTATGCATAATGGCAATACGCCTGGCCGCGCCTGGAGTAAAGAGATCTTAAACCGCTGGACACCCGAAAATACAGAAACTGATGTACCTCGCTTGACCACAGATAATTTGAGTTGGACGGCCACTTCCTCCCGCTTTCTCTACAGTGGAACGTATGCTCGTTTGAAGAACGTAAGTATTGGTTATACGGTGCCCCAATCCATACTATCACGCATAGGGATAAGTAGCTTGCGGGTCTTTGCGCTTGCAGAAAACTTATTTACTTTTTACGGACATAAAGGAATGGATCCCGAGCAAACGGTAAATGGAGCAACTTATTATAGATATCCCGCTATCCGTACTATTTCCGGCGGGTTACAACTGGGTTTATAAATCTTGATATAAGAATTAAAAAAATAAAAAATGAAATTAACACACTTATATATCGCAATTTGGACAACGCTGTCTTTATCTTCCTGCAGTGACATACTCGATACAGCACCCACTGACGCTGTAGTGGACACTGAAATCTATAAGTCAACGGAGAACATTGAAACCGTTATAGAAGGTACATGGCGATACTTAAACGACACCTACTTTACCTATGCCAATCCGGGTTACACGGCGTTCATGCGAACCAGTGACGCAATGGGAAACGACGTCGCCGTAACCACTAAATATGGCTACCGTGATCCTTACACCTTTAATGAAATGATCAATTCATCTGCCTATCGTGTAACTTCGCTTTGGACGTTGTTATACAAGGTGATTGATAATGCAAACAATGTTATTCACAAAGTCGATGCTGCAGAAGGCAGTGATACGGACAAGGAGCTTTTAAAAGGACAAGCGAAAGCTTTGAGAGCATTTTGTTATTTCAATTTAGCTTCCTTCTACCAGTTCAGTTACCAAAAAGACAAAAATGCGCTAACGGTACCTATCTATACGGAACCAACCACCCGGGAAACAAAGGGACAGCCAAAAGCAAGCTTAGAAGATATCTACACCCTTATTTTGAATGATCTTCATGACGCATCCACTCTCTTGAAGGATTACGAACGCGAAGACAAGTACAAAATCGACAAACATGTTGTACAAGGATTATTAGCTAGAGCTTATCTGAACATGGGGTTATGGACAGAAGCGGCTGAAGCAGCAGAAAACGCAAAAGAAGGATATGACCTTATGGCGGCCGGCGACTACGAACAAGGGTTTAATGATGTGGGAAATGTAGAATGGATCTGGGGACACGTGCAGACAAGTGAACAGAATACAGCAAGTTATACATTTCATTACCTCGATGTTTCCTCATCTGGATCTTATTATTTCAGTTTCATGGCCGACCCTTATTTTAAAGATCTATTTGATCAGCGAGATATCCGTTATCAGCTATTTGAATGGGACGGCGAACCGGGAAGAGAAGGTTTTTTGAGGTATAAAAAATTTAAATTCAAATCTAATCTAATTGGTGATATTGTATACATGAGGTCTGCTGAAATGTGGTTAATTGCCGCTGAAGGTTATGCTCGTGCCGGACAAACAGCAAAAGCAACAGAAGCGCTCAACACGTTGAGAACCGCAAGAAATGCTCCTCTTTATTCAGCTGCTTCCGGTGAATTGCTCGAAGAAATACTTATCGAACGCCGAAAAGAACTTTGGGGAGAAGGTTTCGCGCTTTCGGACATTATCCGCACCCAGGCATCGGTTGTACGAAAAGCATTTTTAAATAGTGATGGTACGCCTATTCAAGTTGAAATCACCACACCAGATGGTGAAGTCAAAAAAGTGAACGGGCAGGGACACCGTGTTGTTAACTTCCCGGATGGAAAACCATTCACGGCCAACAGCCGTTATTACATTTTTGCAATTCCAAATGAAGAGATCCGTCGGAATCCCAATCTTAATAACAACGATTAATCTACAAAAAAGGGCAATTCAATTGAATTGCCCCTCTTCATCATTCTGATATCGCTATTTTAAATTATCCCGATAAACTTTCGCTTTTTTCACCTCCGTTTGGATGTCTTTACGGGAAGCATCATAGCTAAGTACTTTTTCATAATCAGTTACAGCCTTGTTATAAGCATCTGTCGCTTTCGCTTTATTATAATTAGCTGCTCCCGATGTCCCGGTCAAAATACCAAGGTCACGATAGGCTATCGCTCTATTTTGATACAGTTTCGCATCATTTGGTGTAATTGCTACCGCTTTGCTATAATCCTCGATAGCAGTTTTTAATAATTGCTCTTTTGCGGCATTGTCTAATTTACTTCCATTCGCAACCGCCAAATTGCTACTTGCCTTACCTTTATAATAATAGGCTGAAGTATGTTTAGGGTCTAAGGAGATGACTTTTTTAAATGTTTCGATAGCCTTATTATAATCTCCATTATGGAATTGAGAATATCCCAATAAATATTGTACGTCTGGATCGTTTGCTTCAGTAGGAAGTGCTTTTTGTAAGTGGGAAGCTGCTGATTTAAAATCGCCTTCCAATAACGCTTTCTGACCTAAACGAACATTTGGATTGCTATGCTGAGCTTGCTCCTGTCCCTGAACTGTTAATGTAAATAAAGCAAGTGTAGCCGAAGCTAAGCCTAATTTCACTGCTCTCCATGGGTTACTCAAAAATCTCCGTTTCATATAATTTGTTTTATTCTATGCTAATTTTTATTACGCACTATTTCATTGGAATAAATGTCTGCTAAATAGTTTAACAACACAATGCGAAGTTATAAACATTTCCACATTTTATTTATAACATAATGTTTTTGTCATCTGCCTTTTTAACAGGTTTCCCTGTTTACTTAACATAAATGATACCAAATTTTAAAGTTGGCATTTCTCTTGCACATACTGATTCCATAATTACTATCTCAGAAATCAGTTAAAATTCTGACAGATTGTCGGAAGAACACACGCATATATGAATAAAAACGACACATTTGATATCAAACACGTATTTTCTGTCATAAACGAAGACACGGAGTTTTTTCCGTTGTTAAGCTCGCAGGATGAAGAAGAGATGACGAAAGCGGATATACCTGAAATATTACCTATACTCCCCTTAAGGAACACAGTGCTTTTCCCTGGCGTAGTCATCCCCATTACAGTGGGGCGGGACAAATCCATTAAATTAGTAAAGGAAGCTTATAAAGGGGATCGCACGATTGGTGTCGTGTCTCAAAAAGACATGAGTATCGAAGAACCTACGCTAGATCAACTCCATAAAATCGGTACTGCGGCTAATATCATTAAAATTTTGCAAATGCCCGATGGAAATACTACAGTAATCATCCAGGGCAAGCAGCGATTTAAGATAACGGAGATGGTCTCTGCTGATCCCTATTTAAAAGCAAAAGTGGAACGTGTAGCAGAAGATAAACCCAAAGTATCGAGCAGAGAATTTAAAGCCTTGATTTCGTCTATTAAGGAGATGGCACTGCAAATTATCCAGCTCTCGCCTAATCTTCCCAGTGAAGCTGGTCTAGCAATTAAAAATATTGAGAGTCCGACATTTCTGGTGAATTTTATTTCCTCGAATATGTCTCTGGAGATTGAACAGAAACAAGAACTGTTAGAGACAAAAGATTTTGTGAAACGCGCTAAAATCCTATTGGAGCATCTCACGACAGAAATCCAAATGTTGGAGCTAAAAAATCAAATCCAGAACAAAGTCAGGGTAGATTTGGACAAACAGCAACGGGACTATTTCCTGAACCAGCAACTCAAGACTATCCAAGAGGAACTTGGAGGTAACACGCCTGACTTGGAAATGCAAGAGCTGGAAAACCGAGCTAAAGCGAAGAAATGGCCAGCAGAAGTGCAAAAGCATTTCAATAAAGAGTTGGAAAAGCTCGGACGTATTAACCCGGCTGCTGCCGATTACTCCGTCCAGATTAACTATTTAGAGTTATTACTCGATTTGCCTTGGGGAGAGTATACGAAAGATAACTTTGATTTAAATAGAGCAATAAAAGTCCTTGATAAAGACCACTATGGATTAGAAAAAGTTAAGCAACGCATTATCGAATATCTAGCGGTATTAAAGCTTAAAAATGACATGAAAGCGCCTATCCTTTGTTTGGTAGGGCCTCCAGGTGTCGGAAAGACATCCCTGGGAAAATCTATAGCAAAGGCATTGGGACGTAAATATACACGTATGGCACTAGGTGGTATCCGCGATGAAGCAGAAATCCGCGGACACCGAAAAACCTATATTGGTGCTATGCCCGGGCGCATTATCCAATCTCTTAATAAGGCAGGAACATCCAACCCTGTCTTCGTTCTCGATGAGATAGATAAGCTAGGTGCGGATTTCAAAGGAGATCCATCGTCTGCCTTGCTGGAAGTATTAGATCCAGAGCAAAACACGAACTTTTATGATCATTATGTAGAGATGGAATACGACCTTTCTAAAGTCATGTTTATCGCTACCGCAAACTCATTGAATGGTATCCAGCCCGCTCTGTTGGATCGTATGGAAATCATTGAAGTAAATGGTTATACAATCGAAGAAAAGATAGAAATTGCCAAAAAACATCTTCTTCCGAAGCAACTTCAGCAACACGGACTTGCAAAAAAAGATATTTCGCTAACTAACAAAGTGATTGAGAAAATCATTGAGGAATATACGCGGGAATCGGGTGTGCGTGGTTTAGAAAAGAAAATTGGCTCTATCGTACGGGGCGTAGCCACACGTATCGTTATGGAGAAGGAATATAATCCGAAAATAACCCCGCAAATGGCAGAGGAGATTCTTGGCGCTCCCCTATTTGACAAAGATTTGTATGAAGACAATGAGACAGCCGGTGTTGTTACAGGACTTGCCTGGACCGCAGTTGGGGGTGATATTCTATTCATCGAATCGAGTTTAAGCCCTGGAAAAGGAAAGCTAAGCTTAACTGGTAACCTGGGAGATGTGATGAAAGAATCTGCTGCGATTGCAATGGCATACCTAAGATCCCATGCGGAAGAGTTTGGTATAGATTATAATGTGTTTGACAAATGGGATGTTAATATCCACGTTCCGGCAGGTGCTACACCAAAAGATGGCCCTTCTGCCGGTGTAACAATGTTAACCGCTCTAACCTCCCTTTTCACACAACGAAAAGTAAAAGAAAAACTGGCAATGACCGGTGAAATCACGTTACGTGGGCGTGTACTCCCAGTTGGTGGTATACAGGAAAAAATACTAGCTGCCAAACGCGCCAATATCAGGGAAATCATTTTGTGCAAGGCGAATGAAAAAGATGTTTTGGAAATCAAGGAAGACTATGTCAAAGATTTGAAATTCCATTATGTAACCAAAATGTCTGAAGTTATTGACATTGCACTTTTAAAGCAGAAAGTTAAGCACCCAAAGGATTTGAATCGTATAAATTAGTTTCATAAGCCCGCGATCATAAAGCGGGCTTTTTATGTAAGAATTATTTATTTTAGTACCCAATGATTGAACTTTATACAGATGGCGCATCAAGCGGCAATCCAGGTCCAGGTGGTTACGGCACGATTTTAAGAACAGTTTATCAAGGTAGCAACCCCGTATTTCAAGGCAAGCTTATCGAAAAGGAATTTTCTGGTGGTTTTAGAAAAACGACCAATAATCGTATGGAGCTTTTAGCGGTGATCGTAGGCCTGGAAGCGCTCAAAAATACCAATCAAAAAGTCACTATATATTCCGACTCCAAATATGTTATCGATGCTATCGAGAAAAAGTGGGTATATGGTTGGATGCAGAAAGGATTTCTAGGTAAAAAGAACAAGGATCTCTGGATGAGGCTGATGAATTTATATAAACAACATCAAATCAAGTTGGTTTGGGTAAAAGGCCACGCCGGACATCCGTTGAATGAACGTTGCGACCAACTGGCCGTCAAAGCTTCAAAAGATAAAGCCAACTGGCAGGTCGACTCAGTCTTTGAAGCAACGATATAACGATATTATTTCGCCGTGTAACTTGCTTTTACGGTAATATTCGCCGTTTTATTCCGGGCAGTTGTATTAAAAGCACCCCCATACGAATATTCCTCATTGTCATTTTGCCCCGTGATCTGGAAAATACCTAAATCTGCTTTGATTAAATCTCCTAACGCCGAGCCTGCCTCTGTAGCAATGTTCGCAGCACGTTGTTTTGCGTTTTCGGATGCTTGGGAGATCAATTCCAATTTCAAGTCTTCCAATTTCGAATAGTAATAGTTAGGCGAGTTTGAACTCAACTCGATGCCTTGTGAAATCAACGTGGATATTTCACGCGAAGCATTATCTACTTTATCTAAATCTTTTGATTCGATGCTCACATTCTGCGACAGATTATAACCCGTGAATGTATTATAGCTGTTTCCTTGTCCGTCTGAATGGTAGGAAAACTCCCGGTTGATATTGACTGCATTAAATACAATCTCTTTTGGATTAATACCTTGTTGTTCCAGAAATTGACGCACCAAATCCCTGTCCTTTTTTAACTGTTCTGACGCTGCACTTAAATCCATCGATTTACGGTTGAAGTATGCCGACCATTTTACAATATCCGATTCGAAATCCTTTTTGGCATTTCCCGTAACGTTTATTGTATTGCTGATTTTGTACTTATATTTATAGGCATTCGCCAATACCGCAGCGAAAATCACGATAGCCAGGCCCCCTATGACTGCTGCAATTATACTATTTGATTTCATATTTGTTTTTATATAATGATACGGATGTTTCCCACCAATTTCCATGCCTAATTCATATGAAGATAATTGTTTTCTAAAGGCCATATGGAATATCCAGATTATTTTGATTCGCGCCGTGTTTTGTAAACATGGATAATTAATTGACTTTTTACGTTTTAATTCTTACTTTCAGCACAAATTAGTTAATTCACCCCGATGACACCTGCATGGGCTTGAATAATTCAATCAGATGAAAATTAGTATAACCTCTACGTTAAGTATCTTATTACTCGTATCTACCGGATTTGCACAGAAACGCCCATTAGATCACAGCGTTTATGATAATTGGAAAAGTATTAACAATGCTGAAGTTAGCAAAACCGGACAATTCATCCAATACCAGATTACCCCACAAGAAGGGGACGCGCTGTTCGAGCTCAAAAGTAGGGATAATGAACTCCTTTTTTCTTTACCACGTGTCGCAGACGCAAAGCTTACGCAGGATGAATCTTTTCTTATTGCCAAGATCAAACCCACTTTCGAAGAAACCAGACAAGCAAAAATCAAAAAGAAGAAAAATGCGGATATGCCGAAGGACTCCTTAATTATACTCAATATACAACAACAAGAACAGTGGAAAATTCCCGCGATCAGCACCTACAAACTAGCTCAGAACAAAAATGAATACGTGGCCTTTCTTGGCGCTGATTCCGTTTCTATCCTTCACCTAAGAAACCTTGTTACGGGAGATACATTGAATTTCCATAAAGTAGATGAATTTGCATGGAGTCCAAACGAAGACTACTTACTATTTTCGAAGAAGAATATAGAGAAGGATTCCCTTTCAACCGACGCTGGTCTCTATATTTTTGATATACCCAATAAAAAATTAAAAAAAATAAGCAATGGTCAAGGTGTTTATAAAGAACTACTTTTCGATGATAATGGTACACAACTCGCCTTTCTCGCTGATAAAACGCCAGAGAAATCACTTCTTAGAGACTTCAAGCTTTACTACTATACGCCTCAACTCGACACCGCTCACATTATTGCTAGCCAACAAAGTGTTGGCATGCCTTCCCAATGGTATGTAAGTGGTGATGGGGAACTTAAATTCAGTGCAAACGGGGAAAAGCTATTTTTTGGACTGGCACCGATCCCAAAAGCAAAAGATACCACATTAGTCGATTTTGAACATGCACAGGTGGACATCTGGCATTGGAAAGACGATTATATACAGCCACAACAGCTCGCCAATCTGAAACGGGATAAAAGCAAAAATTTCTTAACCGTAATTTACCCAAAAAATGGCAATCGCCTGGTGCCACTTATTGACGACACGTTCAATCACACCCGTACCACGGACGACGCTAATAACGAATGGATATTGGCTGCATCTGATTTTGGCAAGCGCATAGCTTCGCAATGGGAAGGTTTTGCCCTCACCGATATATATACCGTATCCACCCTATCCGGCGAAAAACGGACGGTGAAAGAAAACCTAAATGGTTATGCCTATTTATCGCCAAAAGGAGATTTTGTACTCTATTTTGATCGCGAAACCGGTAATTGGCATAGCTACCATATTTCCTCGGGAAGAGTGGTTTTGTTAAACGATGGTTTGCCCGTGAGTTTCGTTGACGAAGAAAATGATTCCCCTACCTTACCAGGCGCTTATGGTATAGCCGGTTGGTCTACAGATGGCAAAGATGTATACATTTATGATCGGTATGATATATGGAAATTTAATTTGGCAGGAAAAGGAAAAGAACTACTCACTAACGGTGAGGGGCGTGCAACCCAAACCATTTTCCGCTATGTCGATTTAAATCAAAACGATAATCCACGATACAAAACAACGCTTATCCCTGACAGACAAAATGTTTTTATCACTGGATTTAACGAAAGCACCAAATATAACGGCGTGTATACAGTAAACACTTCTAAAAACAGAAAACCAAATGAAATCTTTTCTGATGGATATACATTCCGGAACTTTAAACGTGCATTGGATGGCGAAACGGTTATATATACCAAAGAAAATTACACCCATGCTCCCGATTTATATGTAAGCAAACAGTTCAAGAATGAATCCCGTCTTACCGATATCAATCCGCAGCAAGCGACCTATAATTGGGGAACGGCAGAATTGGTACAATGGACGACGCCGTCTGGTTTTGCAGCGGAAGGTATTTTATATAAACCCGAGAACTTTGATCCGAACAAGAAATACCCGATTATTGCTTATTTCTATGAGAAGCTAAGCAATGGACTATATACATATCAAGCTCCAGCTCCCACTCCTTCCCGATTGAATATTCCTTATTATGTAAGTAACGAATATTTGGTATTTGCGCCAGATATACGCTATGAAATAGGCTACCCGGGAAAATCCGCAGAGGAATATGTAAATTCTGGCATGCGTTATTTAGCGCAGAATCCTTGGGTTGACTCCACTAAAATGGCTATTCAAGGACAAAGCTGGGGTGGTTATCAAGTGGCGCATCTAATTACGCGGACGCATATGTATGCGGCGGCGTGGAGTGGAGCACCGGTTGTTAACATGACATCTGCATATGGCGGTATCCGTTGGCAAAGTGGTATGTCCAGACAATTCCAATACGAACGAACACAGTCTCGCATAGGGAAGACATTGTGGGAGGACCGTGACCGTTATATCGAAAATTCACCATTATTCTTTTTGGATCGGGTAACGACACCTGTTGCGATTATGCACAATGATAGTGATGGCGCAGTTCCCTGGTATCAAGGCATCGAGATGTTTACGGCATTACGACGATTACAGAAACCAGTGTGGCTGTTAAACTATAATGGAGACGAACATAATCTTATGAAAAGGCAAAACCGAAAAGACATTCAAATCCGGCAAGCTCAATTCTTCGACCACTTCCTCAAAGGCAAACCTACTGCTCCGTGGATTGAACATGGAGTTCCGGCAAAACACAAAGGAATAGACTGGGGATTTGAATAAAAACCTAAAAAAAACAAAAATAATAATGCAACTTCACTAAAAAAGTTGCATTTTTCATTATTACAACCATCAAAAGACAAAATATCTTTATTTTTTTTCATTTTTTACTTTCATTTCCAAAAATAAACGTAATTTTACACCGAAAAATCAACCGAAACTATAAAAATATTATAAAAAAAATGTCAAGCCCTAGATTTAAAGCAGCAGAATTAGCCATATCTCGTCCAATGGAGGATATGGAAAAAGTAGAATCATTAAGACCAACGAGTATCTACGGAAAAAACGTCTTCACTATTGCGAAGATGCGAGATCATCTTTCCAAAAGTACGTATAAAGAACTTCTTCAGGTCATTGATGAGGGCACAAAATTTTCAAGGGAACTCGCCGACCAGATTGCTCAAGCAATGAAAACATGGGCTATCAGTAATGGGGCCTCACATTACACCCACTGGTTTCAGCCATTGACAGGAAGTACAGCTGAAAAACACGACGCTTTCTTTGAACCTGATGATAATGGGGAAGCTATCGAAAAATTTACAGGTGATGCCCTTGCACAACAAGAACCGGATGCATCCTCGTTTCCGAGTGGTGGTATCCGTAATACATTTGAAGCTCGCGGTTATACCGCTTGGGATCCTTCTTCTCCTGCTTTTATCTTCGAAACAGCAGCGGGCAAAACGTTATGTATCCCCACGGTATTTGTTTCTTATACAGGCGAATCTTTAGATTATAAAGCACCTTTGCTAAAAGCCGTAGCAGCCGTCGATAAAGCTGCTACCGATGTTGTGCAGTATTTTGACAAATCCGTAACGAAAGTTAATGCTTCATTGGGTATCGAACAGGAGTATTTTCTAGTCGATCTTTCGTTATTCCATGCACGTCCGGATCTTCAAATTGCAGGTCGTACCCTTTTTGGGCATCTGTCCGCAAAAGGACAGCAACTGGAAGACCATTATTTTGGTGCCATTCCAGAGCGTGTATTAGCCTATATGGTCGATTTAGAGAACGAGGCACTAAAGCTTGGTATTCCATTGAAAACCAGACACAATGAAGTAGCTCCTTCTCAATTCGAATGTGCTCCTATGTACGAGGAAATCAACTTGGCTATCGACCACAATCAGCTGTTGATGAACCTCATGGAACAAGTCGCCGTTCGTCATCACTTTAAAGTATTACTACACGAAAAACCATACAGCGGAATCAACGGATCAGGTAAACATAACAACTGGTCATTGATTACCAACACAGGTATTAACTTACTTTCGCCAGGCAAAACGCCGAAAAACAACTTGATGTTCTTGACCTTTTTCGTCAATACAATTAAAGCCGTCTATGAACATGCTGATTTACTTCGCGCTTCCATCGCCAGCCATAGTAATGACCATCGTTTAGGTGCAAATGAAGCTCCGCCAGCGATTATATCTATCTTCTTAGGTTCTCAACTAGATGAGATCCTGGAAGAAGTAGAATCAGCCCGTGTAGCGAAAAAAGTGAAAAACGATGCCAACTTATGGCACGGCATTCCAAAAATCCCAGATTTGAAACTGGACAACACAGATCGTAACCGTACTTCGCCTTTTGCTTTTACTGGAAATAAATTTGAATTCCGTGCTGTTGGTTCTTCTGCAAACTCCGCGTTACCGATGATTGTACTCAACGCTATCGTTGCTAACCAACTTATCGAGTTTAAAACAGAAGTAGATAAACAGATTAAAAAAGGCACTAAAAAAGATTTAGCACTGCTTAACGTCATCCGGAAATATATCAAAGAATCTAAAGCGATTCGTTTTGAAGGTAACGGATATAGTGAAGAATGGGCGATTGAAGCGGAAGCTCGTGGGCTTTCGAATATCAAATCAACGCCTAAAGCGTTAGATGTATATGTTAAAGAGGAAAACCTCACGTTATTTGAAAAATTAGGTATTTATACAAAACGTGAGTCAGAAGCACGCCATGAGATTTTGTTGGAGAACTTCTTTAAGAAACTTCAAATCGAAGCGCGTGTAATCGGTGAAGTCGTAACCAGCCAGATTGCACCGGTATGTTTTATTTACCAAAATGAGCTTATTGAGAACGTAAAAGGTTTGAAAGACTTAGGTTTGCCTAAAGAATCATATAGTTCTCAGATCAATTTAGTAGAGCGTATCTCAAAACATACCAATCTGATTTTGGAAAAAGCGGAAGAGATGCGTCAAGCTCGTAAACGTGCCAATACCATCGAAGATATACGTGAACTTGCCATTGCTTACGATGAGGTGGTCAAACCTTATTTTGACGAGATTCGTTATCACGTAAACAAATTGGAAAAAATTATCGACGATAATAAATGGCCGCTTCCAAAATTGAGAGAGTTGTTATTCTTGCGATAATAAAAATTCAGCGCTACTAACCTCCATTAATATAGTCAGCACCCAACTTATCGTTGGGTGCTTTTTTCATTCACAAAATTCCACCATTCCTTTTCGATCTGTGCTGCATCTTGCTGGCCATCAAATACAAACAGCCTATAGTTAAGTGTATAAGTATAATCGGGTTCCAAAAGCCAATCCCGATCTTTCGTCGGAGAAAAATTGATGAATACATTTTCTTTTCCACCATTAGCATTGCGGTCCCAGATACGTAAAGGTTCGGGGTGATTAAAATTCTCGGGATGGGATAAGATAGCCATACCACCATATCCATTTGGTAATAGCTGTCCCTGTACCATACACCAACGTGCTCTACTACCATCTGTGTTTTCCCACGTTTTCCCTTCCGAAGTCAACACGTCGCTGTTACTAGCATTCCAGGATGCTACTGCTCGCCATCCCAGACCACCATATCGGTAGGTAAGCAATCGTAACGGACTCGACGTAGCACAGCGCATTTTGATACTGATGTCAATCCAATAATAATTATGCTGCCCCTCCGGCAAATGGACGTTAACCGTCTGCCACTCATGAAGCGCTACTTCTTCACGTCCATCCGCTTTAAAGACCACATGATCGTGTAGTACTGTATAAGTTGCTTCCCGAGCATTGACTTTATGATCTAGCAACCGAACAAAACGAACCGTTCCTGTCTTTTTATAAAGATTCCAAAAATCAACGGTATCTCCCTTATATAACGTATGCGTCCAAGGATTCCAAATACCATAATGATGATAATGATCACTCGGCTGTATCCGCGTGAGCTGATGCCCCTTTAAGGTATAGATCGGATGGATAAAACCGCTGCGTTGATAGCTACTATCTTGTCCTTTCGGCGGATAAACCGTATTCAAATGGTAAGTAAGTAACGGTTGATCATTCTTAAAAATGGTCAGTACGCTATCGACAACTAGTTGAAGGCTATCCGTCCGTTTATCATTATATGCATAACTGAAATGCACGGATCCGCCAAATATGAGCATCAAAATACTCGTTATATAGGATAATAAGTATTGTTTATTTGTTACTCGTTTTTGTCTGATCATCAAAAATTTAAAACTATACCTACAAACATAACTTTTTATATGAAATCTGTATGGTCTAACACTAAAAAAATAATCATTAAATTTATGCTCTAAAACATCTCATTTTAATGAACATTTTAGCATTCGCTGCAAGCAACAGCTCGACATCAATTAATAAAAAGTTTGTAACCAGTGTTAGCAAATACTACAAGGAGCCCAATGACGTTATAGAAATAATAGATCTTCATGATTTCGAGGCACCTCTTTTTTCCGAGGATTGCGAAAAAACAGATGGGATACCTTCAACAGCTTATGATTTGGCTAAAAAGATAGACGAAGCAGACTTTATTCTCGTTTCCTTTGCAGAACATAACGGAAATTACAGCGCTGCATATAAGAATATTACCGACTGGGTGTCCAGGATTCCCGGACGCAAAATCTATAATGGTAAACCACTTTTTATTATGGCAACCAGTAACGGAAAACGCGGTGGACAAAGCGTATTAGATATCGCTGCAAATCGTTTACCAAAAGATGGAGCCGATATTTTGGAAATATTTAGCCTACCTCAGTTCTCCGAAAACTTCGAAGATGGTAAAGGCGTTACTAATGTAACATACAGAAGTCAGCTGGAGGCCAAAGTCCGAAAAACAAAAAGAATACTAAAGCAAAAGCTTGATTAAAACAGGTAACTTATAAAATATATTATTATGGCAAAGAAAGTATTATTATTAGTAGGTGATTATGTAGAGGATTATGAAGCCATGGTTCCTTTCCAGGCAATGGAATCCGTTGGGATAAAAGTTGATGCTGTCGCGCCCGACCGTAAAAGTGGTGATACCGTTCCAACCGCCATCCATGACTTCACTGGTGACCAAACCTATAAAGAATTACGCGGACACAATTTTGCTATCAACAAAGATTTTGATAGTATCCACGTGGAGGATTACGATGGATTATATATCGCAGGTGGACGCTCCGCAGAATATATCCGGTTAAACAATCGCGTCATTGAAATCACTAAACATTTCTTCGAGCAAAATAAACCGGTGGCAGCGATCTGTCATGGTATTCAAGTATTGACAACTGCTCGGGTGTTGGAAGGCAGAACCCTCACCGCTTATGTCGCAGTCGGTCCTGATATTGAGCTGGCAGGCGGAACATGGAAAAATATCCCGGCAGACCAAGCCATTGTAGATGGCAACCTAGTTACTTCACCGGCTTGGCCAGGACATCAAGCTATTTTGAAAGAGTTTTATACATTATTGGGTATTACCATAAACTTATAACGAACCCAACAATACAGATGAAAGGAAAAAGAAAATTCTGGATAATTGCTGTCGGTTTAATCGTTCTTTTGGGATATGGAATCTGGGAGGCTTATAACCAACCATCCATTAACGATTTACCGGGTGATTTTGAGGAAGTAGCATTCGTTCGAAACGAACAGAATAAAGGCGGTATTATGCGTGTTTATGCGGTGACTGTGGGCGATATGGCAAACGCAAAATATGACGCCTGCGCAGATATGTTTCCCACCAATGATTACGGCAGCATGACGAAAATTTATTTTTTCGATAAATCAAAACCCTATCCTACCAATTTAACAATCGAACCACCTCATTATGATACAAATCAATATGAAGCGGTCATGATTCTTAAACGAACAGGGTCATCGGAAAAACCTTAACACATATTCCCAAAAATACATATCCAATTTTCTAAAATTGGGTATGCATTTTATTAAAACAAACTATATTCCGTGACTATCCTTTTCGGGTGTGCGTCGCGATAAACTCTTTAGGAGAAACTTTCATGACATGCAGAAATACTCTATTGAAATGAACAGCCGTATTAAATCCACATTGATACGCGGTTTCAGCAATGCCCTCTACTTTATTATTAACCAATAGCTGACAGGCACTTTCAATACGTATTTCGTTGAGAAAAGAAACAAATGTTTTTTGGGTATGCTTTTTAAAAAACTTACAAAAAGCAGTAGGCGTTAGGTAGATGAGCGCTGAAACTTCTTCGATAGATATATTTCTTTTATAATTTTCAATGGCATATTTAATAACTGTATTAATGCGAAGACCGTCCGCGTCTTGAAAATTCACCTTACTCAAACCGGAATACATGGATATAAAATGATCTTCACGAGCCACCAATGCCCTAAATATTTGGATTACATTAATTAGTTTAGATGAACCACTTTCCCTATCCAGTGTTAAAAATAATTCTTTTAAAGATTCGGCAAACTGCTCCGGTAAAAGTTTGCTGGCGTCCAAATTATAAAAAAGAGATTTGATTGCCTGCATTTCCGTCATGTCAAAAAACGGACGTAGCTTTTCTAAAGAGAAAAAAAGATGAATAACATGTATTTTGGACGGTGTTGTAATGCGATCATCTTTAAAAAACAAATGAGGATCGTTGGGTTTGATAAGAAATATTTGATTTTCCAGACAGGGGCGTATCAAGTTTCCCAACATAAAAGCCCCTCCACCTTCAACAATATAAGTGATTTGAAACTCCCGATGCCGATGGTAATACTCGTAGAAATTAGTACCGGTGTTATCCATGACATAAAAAGCTTCGTCACCCCGTACAGGCACCGTAAATTCAATTGGTTTTCTATGCTCGGAACTCTTCATGATAAAACAGGGTGTGTCTAAAAACGAACCTGACACCGTTTTAAACACACCCGATATAATAATTAACCTAAGAAAGGATAACGGTAATCTGTTTCCGGATGGAATGTTTCCTTAATGGTACGTGGAGAAACCCAACGTAATAAGTTGATCATCGAACCTGCTTTGTCGTTTGTGCCGGAACCTCTTGCTCCACCAAATGGTTGTTGTCCAACTACTGCTCCTGTACATTTATCGTTAATATAGAAATTGCCAGCAGCATTCCGCAATGCGTAAGTAGCCTCGTCAATCGCATAACGACATTGTGAAATAATGGAACCGGTCAACGCATAAATAGAGGTCTTATCGACCAATTCCAGCGTTTCTTCCCATTTATCATCTTCATAAACATAAATTGTCAATACCGGACCAAACAACTCTTCACTCATTGTCTCGTAATCGGCTTTTTTAGCCAAAATTACAGTAGGATGGATAAAATAACCTTTCGATTTATCATATTGTCCACCGATAACGACTTCCGCATCAGCGGAGCTTTTTGCACGGTCTATATAAGATGTAATCTTATCAAATGCTTTTTCATCAATAACGGCATTGATAAAATTACTAAAATCTTCTGTTCCACCAATTTTAAAGGACTGTATATCTTTCTCCATACGTGTGCGGAGATCACTCCACAACGACTGTGGAATATAAGCACGCGAAGCAGCGGAACATTTTTGTCCTTGAAATTCAAATGCACCACGAACTAATGCTGTGTTTAGTACCGCAATATCGGCCGATGGATGTGCTAAGATAAAATCCTTACCGCCTGTCTCCCCTACAATACGTGGATATGTTTTATAACGATGAATATTTTCTCCTATTGTTTTCCATATATTTTGGAAAACACCCGTCGAACCTGTGAAATGAATACCTGCAAAATCCGGATGTTTAAAGATAACATCACCTGCATCCGGACCAGAAACATATACTAAATTTATCACACCTTTAGGGAGGCCTGCTTCGATAAAGACCTCCATAATTACATTTGCCGAATAAATCTGTGTATTGGAAGGTTTCCATACTACCACATTTCCCATCATCGCTACACAAGAAGGTAAGTTACCGGCAATCGCTGTGAAGTTGAATGGTGTCAATGCAAAAACAAATCCTTCCAACGGACGTTGCTCGACCCTATTCCAAACACCTTTTGCATTCGCAGGAGGTTGTTGGCTATAGATTTCGGTCATATATGCCACATTGAAACGCAAGAAATCGGCCAGTTCACAGGCAGAATCAATTTCAGCTTGGTAAGCATTTTTAGATTGCCCTAACATCGTGGCTGCATTAATTTTGTAACGATATTTAGTAGAAACCAATTCCGCCGCTTTTAAAAAGATAGCAGCACGTTGCTCCCACGGAAGGTTTTCCCATTTCTCTTTTGCAGCCAGTGCCGCGTCGATAGCATCTTCCACATGATTTTTTGTACCTTCATGATAGTATCCCAAAACATGTTGATGGTCGTGGGGAGGTGTCAACTTCGCTTTATTTCCAGTGCGCACTTCTTCTCCTCCAATATACATCGGAATATCCTTCTCTTGTCCTCTTGCTTCTTTTATAGCTGCTTCCAACAAAGTTTTTTCCTTTGTACCAGGAGCATACGAATTAACGGGCTCATTAACTGGCGTAGGAACATTAAAAAATCCTTTTAACATAACTGTGCTCTTTTAAATTTGAGATAAAGTTACCTATTCTATAATACGCCAAATTTACGGATTATGTTTTTATATAAACATATATTGACTCGTAGCTGATAAAACAAAAAAAATAATGGAAAAATATGTTGTTAGTATTTTATTTTGAACAAAGCGAAAATTTTAGACCAAAGCCAAATCGGGCCAATCGTTAACAAGCGCCAAATAGCTATCGGTGGAATCTCTGTGGGTTCTTTTTTCGCTTGAAGAGAAGCCCCTACAATGCCAATAAGGGTAAGCACTGTACAAACTAGCCACACCGCAGGGCCACCATCGCGTTCTACATATTCCAACTGAACAATGCAGAAACTCATCACCCCTATGGTGAAAAGCATAGCATACGATAACGTAGGAGCCAGCCGCAAATACAAATAGATAATAACGGCGATATAGAAAGATCCCCAGTTCAAGAAGGTATCCATATTCATACGAACCAAGAAACCCAGCTTAGGGAATGGAATCATCCAGATCAACCCCATTACACCAAAGAACGCTAAAGCAATAAATACGGCGTATACGATTTTATTGCCCGTTGCAAATGTTTGATCCATTTCGTAGAAAATACGGTCTACGGGTCTTTCAAACTTTGGTGTTCCAACGGTCTTTTTCTGTTTTTTGTTCATGCCTCCAAAGGTACTTCTTTTACTACTTTTTTCTTGATAAAAAAGTAGACAAAAAATCAAGACTTGTCTGTTTTTGCTATTTTTCTTTGTCTATTCCTAAACAAAATAAACTCGCTTCGCTCAAACAGTATTTATTCATTAGCGTCTGCTTTTAATGGCATTCATGATTACTCTGTAATTTGTTTTTAACGGAATAGCCTTTAGAAAAATGGTCGCAAAAAAAGACGATGTCATCTTATTTCGCATTACCGGAATCAACCAATGATCGCGATCATTTACGCATATGCACAGCCCCTCCTTAATCTTTAAGG
>PJTZ01000055.1_pt1 | contig 145069 bp, 152 predicted proteins | sample 1512131 | NCBI WGS metagenome assembly PJTZ01 (sample SAMN08177679, study PRJNA422409) | Soil metagenome, whole genome shotgun sequencing project. | reverse complement strand
GGTCCGGAATCAGGCGGTACCATCTTGCAGGTCCGGCTGCCGAGCTTCTACCCGCGTAAAGAGGCGCCCCTCTTCCCGGCCTCCCCACCCGGCCCTGCGTCGGGACCGCGTAACTGGTGGGGATGGGGGAAGGATAGGGGAGAAGTTTGGGGGCGGGGATAATATTTTGGGGCATACGTTCTAACCTCACCCACCAGTGCTGCCCTCGGACTTGATCCGAGGGCCGTTGTTCGCGTGCGCTATTGTGAGAATGGGGCTTGCTGAGTCGCCCTCGGGTCAGGCCCGAGGGCAGCGCGGTGCGTGGAAGAGTCGTTGCGTTCAGGGGGGACGACCCGGACTGTCCACGCGCTCGATGCAGCACCCTCCCCTTGACGGGGAGGGCAGGGGGGGGGCTCACGCTCAAGCCTCGTGGCGCCCGCCCCCCTCCTAGCTTCGCTATGGCCTTGTGGCCAAGCTGCGCTACCTCCCCCGTGAAAGGGGGAGGTTGGGGCCGGTGGGTGAGGTGCTTTCGGTGATGAAGCCGGGGAGTTTGCAGGCGCCAAGCTCAGTCTTCCAGCAGGTAGCTGCCTGCGCGTGTTGGCAGAATTTCCGTGCCGACGATCTTGGCGACTGAGGAACCAGTGACGGCATATTTGGCGCTGGCGCGGGAGAGGATGAAGCCATCGGTGCCGGCGCGCAGGGGCGTGCGGGCGAGGAAGGCTTCGGTTCCGTCCATGGCGATGATGTCGGCGACCACGTCGCCCTTTTTGACCTTGTCACCGAGGCCGACGCGGTAGGCGAGGAGGCCGGGGCGGTCGGCGCGGAGAACTTCGGTGGCTTCGAAGGGTGTGGCGGCGGGCATGGGCTGGGCGGGAGATGGGTTCGCGTCGATAAGGCCGCGACCAGCGAAGAAATCGTAGAGGCCCTGTGCGTCCCTGATGCCGGTCTCGTCATGGGTGTCGGCCTGACCGCGATATTCGAGCGTAGCGGCTTCGACAGCCATGGGAATGGTCAAATCCGGGTTGGCGCGCTGCGCGTTGCGATAGAGACTGGGCAGGACTTCATCGAAGGAGCCGCCGCCAGAATCCTCGGCGGTGAGGGTGGCGGCGGAACCCATGCGGTCGGCCAGGTCTTGCAGACCGGGCATCAGTTCTGGCGAGGTGAAAATGTGGATGAGGCTTTCGTCGTCGCAGTGGAGATCGAGGACGATGTCTGCGTCATGTGCGGACTTCATGACTGCGAGCCGTAGCTTTTGGGCGGCGGTGGCGGGTTGTTGGCTGTCGAGCCACTGGCCGACGGCCTTGCGGATGGTGGCGATATTGGCTTTGGGGGCGGTGGTCAGCTTGCCGGCAATGGCTTCGGCGATCTGGGGATAGAGATCGGGCCAACGGCGATTGAAGTTTATTCCTGTTTCAAGGTCATAGCGCCCGATATGGCGGCGCAGGACGCGAGTGGTGAGGCCGAGCGGATTGACGGAGGGGAAAATCACGAAGCGGGCATGCAGTTTTCCGGCGGCGTCGGCATCGCGCAGCATGGGGAGCAGATGATGCAGGACCATGGTGCCGGGCTGTTCATCGGCATGGAGCGCCGCTTGCAGATGGACCTTAGTCTCGGCTGCTTCGGGCCCAACGGCGTAGGAATAAAGCGTGGTGGACTGGCCGGGGGCATCGCCCGGCAGGGTCAGCGTGTGTTGCTGGAAGGTCATCGGTTTAGCGGAACCATTTTGGTGCGAAGCGCAGGCCAGGCGTAGCGGGCAAGTGGCGCATGAGACGAGAATAGATGAGGCCGAAGATGAAGAAAATCACCAGCGACACGGCAAGGAAATAGAGCGCGGCGACCGGGAAATGCAGGAAGGCGTTGAAATCGCGTTCAAACTGGTTCTTGGCCGTGCTCATAAGATCGCGCTGCGTGCCGATGACCGGCAGGGCGAAATAGACGATGGCCGTGGCGTGGAAGAGGAAGACCACTTCATTGGTGTAGGCGGGCCAGGCGAGACGGATGAGATTGGGCCAGACGACACGGCGGAATTGCTGGGACCGGCTCATGCCATAGGCGCGGGCGGCCTCGATGGCGCCGCGCGGCACGGCGCGGAGGGCCCCGTAGAAAATCTCGGCGGTATAGGCGGCGGTGTTGAGGATCAGCACGAAGGGGCCGATGAAGAGCGGATGCAGGATGAAGCCTGAAATCCCCAAGGGTCGCCAGACGCTCATATTGAGCGAGAGGGCCAGCGAATAGAACATGAAGAACTGGATGAAAAGCGGCGAGCCCCTAAAGGCATAGATATAGCCGCGCGACAGGCGGTTGATCAGCGGATTGGACGAGGCTTTGCCAAGCGCCAGGAAGATGGCGAGGATGAAACCGATGGGGATGGAGGCGGCGGCAAAGTAAATGTTGAACAACACCGCCGGGGCCATGATGGCCAGATCGTCGAAAAAGCCCTGCATCAGCCGTTCGCCTCGCTCAAAATACCGCGACCAGCGCGCTTCATGATGGCTTCGAAGGCGCGCTCGGACAGCCAGGTGACGAGGATGTAGAAGACGAACAGCACAAGATAATAGCGCCAGCGCCAGTCGTCGTGGACGAGGCCGACAGTGGGCAGATAGTTCGGTGCGCCGAGGCGATCGGCCCAGAGCACGATGTCAGCGATCTGCAGCAGGGAGAGCAGCGAAGTCGCCTTGATGATCAGCATCCAGACATTGGAGAGGCCGGGCAGGGCATAGACCCACATCTGGCGGATATGGACGCGCCAAAGGACTTGAGACGCACTCATGCCATAGGCGCGGGCGGCTTCGAGCTGGCCATGGGGCACCGAGCGCATGGCGCCGTGAATGACATTGGTGGCGAAAGCGCCATAGACGAGGCCGAGCGAGACGCTGGCCAGCATCAGATATTCAAACGTGCCGAGAAACCAGTTCGCTTCCCTGCAAGGCGGCCAAGGCGCGGACTGGGCGGCGATGGATTCGACCGTGCAGACCTGAGTGGCGACGAACCATTCCACGGCCTGCTCGAAAGCGAGCGGGAAGAACAGGAAAAACAACACATCGGGCACGCCGCGGACGATTCCGGAGTAGAACGAGCCTATCATGCGGAAGGGCAGGAAACGCGAGTTCTTAAGCGTCGCGCCGGTGAGCCCGAAGACGACAGCCAGCGCGCCACCCATCAGGGCCGCGAAAATGGTGAACTGGAAGCTGGCATACCAGGTCAGGTGTTTGCCATTGGTGAGGTAGCTGACCCAGAAGGCGATGTCGTCGAACATGTGTTTTTGACCCGTCCGTCGTCACCCTCGGGCTTGACCCGAGGATGTTTTTGTTTGTGGCCGCCGCAAGACCCCTCGGGTCCTCGGATCTGGTCCGAGGATTCCCGAGGGCGACGAACGGTGGTGGCGGCTTCTGTGGCTTGGAGCAACAGGTCCGCTCGGCCAGATTACTCGGCGAAATACGGGCCCTGGCCGTCGAACCACTGGGCGATCAGCTTGTCGACCGTGCCGTCTGCCTTGAGGGCAGTGAGGGCGTCGTCGATCTTGGCCTTGAGCTCGGTGTCGTCCTTGCGAATACCGGCACCGACGCCGTCGCCGACCAGGATGTCTTCACCCACGAATTCGATGGCGCCGTTGGAAGCAGTGACGACCTGTTCCAGATAGGAGCCATCGGCGAGGATGGTATCAAGATTGCCGGCCATCAGGTCGGCCATGTTCTGGTCGGCGGTGGCGAAGGAAACGATGGTGTTGCCTTCAGCTAGGTTTTCTTCCGCATAGGCCGCCTGAATGGTGCCGCTCTGGACGCCGATGCGCATGCCGGTGAGGTTGGCAAAGTCGATATCCGCGCCGGCTGCGGCAGCGAACTTGGACGGATCGGGCGGGAAATAGTTCTGGGTGAAGTCGATGGTGGCGAGACGTTCCTCGGTGATCGACATGCCAGCCATGATCAGGTCGTAGTTGCCTGCGAGCAGGTTCGGAATGATGGAATCCCAGTCATTGAGGATCCATTCGCAGGTGAGACCGGCGGTTTCGCAGACGGCGTTGCCGAGGTCGATTTCAAAACCGGCAGGTTCGCCGGCATCATTGAGGAAGTTCCACGGCGCATAAGCGCCTTCGGTGGCGATGCGGATGCTTTCCTGCGCCAAGGCGGGAGTGGCGAGGGCCAGAACGGCTGTCGCCGCCAGCAATGTCTTTTTCATCATGGTTCTCCGTTGGTATGACGTGTCATTTTACGCCCGGTTTTCCGGGTCGGCTCCCAAGCCGTCAGGCATGGCTGGCGGCGTTGAGGAATTGCTTTAGACGGGCTGATTTTGTTGCGCCAAAAACCTCGTCGGGCGTGCCCTCTTCTTCGATCAGGCCTTGGTGGAGGAAGATGACGCGATCTGAAACCGAGCGGGCAAAGTCCATGTCGTGGGTGACCAGAACCATGGTGCGGCCTTCATCGGCGAGGAGCTTGATGACGCGGAGCACTTCGACTTCCAGTTCGGGATCGAGTGCGGAGGTTGGTTCATCGAACAGCATGACGCGGGGGTTGATGCAGAGGGCGCGGGCAATGGCGGCGCGTTGCTGCTGGCCCCCGGAAAGCTGAGCCGGATAGGCGTCCGCCTTGGCGCCAATACCGACTTTTTCGAGCATGGCGCGCGCTTCAGCCTCGACTTCGGCGCGCTGGCGCTTCTGCACGATCAGCGGCGCTTCCATGACGTTTTCCAGCACTGTCATGTGTGCCCACAGATTAAAGGACTGGAACACCATGCCCAGCTCCGAGCGGATGCGCAAAATCTGGTGTTCGTCGCCAATTTGGCGGTTTGGGCCCTTACCTTTCAGCGATATGGCTTCGCCGTCGATCAGCACATCGCCGTCGTCTGGAACTTCAAGCATGTTGATGCAGCGCAGCAGGGTCGATTTGCCTGAGCCTGATGAGCCGATGAGCGAGACGACCTGACCTTCGCGCGCGGTAAACGAAATGCCCTTGAGGACTTCGAGAGTGCCGAATGACTTGTGCAGATTGCGCAGTTCGACAACAGGCGATGCCCCCGCGACGACGGGTTCAGTTTGCGTCATGCTCACCATTGACCCGTTGAACAGGGCCTTCCTGACCGGCGATTGCCTTATTGTGAGACTGGCAATCTTGACCGCTTGGTAGAAAACCCACAAGCCAGTGCGATAGCAAGCAAAAAAGCGGTTTGTCCCGCCTCAGGAGAAAAGCAGCCATATGTTCTTTGCCGCCTCGAAAGTGTTCTGGCTTCTGGCCCAACCGACCAGTCTGGTCTTGCTCGCGATGCTGGCCTGTCTGGTTTTGCTGGTTTTCAGACGCAGACGTCTGGCTGTTGCGGCCCTTTCGGCAGGGATAGGGGTGCAATTTCTCGTGGCCTTCACAAGCCTTGGATATGTGCTGATTCAGCCGCTCGAAAACCGGTTTTCAGTGCCGACGGCGCCACCGGCGCAGGTGCGCGGCATCATCATTCTGGGCGGGGCGACGCTGGCGCGGCCAAGTACGGCGCGGGGTATCGCTGAGCTCAACCAGGCTGGGGATCGGCTGACCACGGCTTTGTGGCTGGCGCAGACTTATCCCGACGCGCAGATCTTTTTGAGCGGTGGGGAAGGTTTTCTGATGGGGGAAACAGAGAGCGAGGCCGAGACGATGAGGCGGTTTTTTGTCAGTTTTGGAGTTGCCGAGGATCGGCTCGTTCTCGAAGGGGCGTCGCGTAATACGGCTGAGAACGCCAATTTTACGCGGGATGTGCTGGGCGAAGGGGAGGGCGCTCTGGTGCTGGTGACGTCGGCTTTCCATATGCCGCGCTCGGTGGGGATTTTCCGGCAGCAGGGCATCGACGTTGTGCCGTGGCCAACCGATTATCGCAGTGCGGGCGATCAGGGATTTGGGATCGACATTGCCAATCCCAACCAAAATCTTGAAACGGCGACGGTGGCGATGCGTGAATGGATCGGTCTGCTTGCCTATCACTGGACAGGGCGCAGCACTGAACTTGTTCCAGCACCATAAAAAACGGCGCCTTTCGGCGCCGTTTTGCTTTTCACTCATGTGTCCGATCAGGTCCTGCGGAACAGGCCGATAACCAGCGACACGACCAGAAAGGCCAGGAACAGGAAGAACAGAATCTGCGCGATACCAGCGGAGGCTCCGGCGATGCCACCGAAACCGAGAACACCGGCGATCAGCGCGATCACTAGAAAAACGAGAGCATAGTACAGCATGGGGTATCTCCATGATTTATCTTGCCTAATCAACGCTCGGCCCTGATCGGAGTTCCAGCTCGCAAGAAAAAGGCCGGTGAAAACCGGCCTTTGTTTTTGTGTGATGGATCAGCTCAAGCTGCTTCGCGCGAGCCGTTGTCGAAGAAGAGGGCCTGACTGATCAGCGCTTTGACCATATCGGGGTTGAACGGCTTGGTAACGAGGAAGGTCGGCTCGGGGCGTTCACCGGTCAACAGCCGTTCGGGGAAGGCGGTGATGAAGATCACCGGCACCGAATGGGTGTTGAGGATGTCATTCACCGCATCGATGCCCGAGCTGCCGTCGGCGAGCTGGATATCGGCAAGGATCATGCGCGGCTGGGTCTGGTTGAACAGGGTTACCGCTTCCTTGTGGGTGCGGGCAATGCTGACGACCTTGTGCCCAAGGCTCTGGACCATCTGTTCGATGTCCATAGCGATCAGCGGCTCATCTTCAATGATCATGATCTCAGTGGCGACCTGACGGGAAATCTCGTTGGACGCCTGATCGAGAAGGCCGGAAAACTCTTCGTCGGACACCGAGAGAATTTCCGCAGCCTGTGCATGGGTAAAGCCTTCGACGGCCACCAGAAGGAAGGCCTGACGGGGGCGCGGGGACAGGTTGGCGAGATTTGCCGCTGCGCGCTGTTCCCAGACAAAGGATGAGGCCGGGTCGGGCACTTTCACGGCAGAAGACGAGAACAGGGCCGAAAAGAGCTTGTAAAGAGCAATACGGTCGCTGCTGGCTTCAGGAAAAAGCGAAATATCGGCAATGAGGGTCTCGAGTGTGGCTGCCACATAGGCATCGCCCGAGGTCTGCGATCCTGTGACGGCCCGAGAGAACCGGCGCAGATAGGGCAGGTGCGGAGCAATCCGCGTGGACAAAGACATAGACGCAATCTCCCAGTGACGCTTTGTGATGTTACCTCACAGCAGTTCAAAACGGACCACCAGAAGAAAAGTTCCGCAAGGTTGGAACTTTTTTGATCCATGCACATTTTCAACGGCAGGATGGCAAGACTGATCGGTCGAATTGAATATGACAAAGGATGATTGGGTGACCCAACAACGTGCTCGGACGCAGGCTGGGCGCGCTGACGATGGACTCGGTCCGAATACGGACATCGGGTCGCGTCTGCGTGCGCTTTATGGTGCGGTGCAGGAAGAGGGCGTGCCCGACCAATTGCTCGATCTGTTGGAAAAGCTGGATAATGCCGAAAAGGCCCAGCGTGGCGATACGGCCAAGCAGGACGGGGAGTAACGGCATGACCGCCGAGACAACCTCGTTCAAGCGCGAAATGCTGGCCACTTTGCCCAGCCTGCGCGCCTTTGCCGTGTCGCTGACCGGCAAGCACGACAAGGCCGACGATCTGGTGCAGGATACTGTCATGAAGGCGTGGGCCAAGCAGTCCAGCTTTCAGATGGGCACCAATATTAAGGCGTGGCTCTTCACCATTCTGCGCAACGAATTTTATAGCCAGATGCGCAAGCGCGGCCGTGAAGTGCAGGACAGTGATGGTGTGTTCACCGAGCGGCTTTCGGTGCATCCGTCGCAGTATGGTTCGATGGACCTTGAAGATTTCAAGAAGGCTCTGTCACAATTGCCAGATGACCAGCGTGAAGCGGTTATTCTGATCGGAGCCTCGGGTTTCTCCTACGAAGAAGCTGCCACAATCTGTGATTGCGCCGTGGGCACAATGAAGAGCCGTGTGAGCCGCGCCCGGTCGCGCCTCAGCGAGTTGTTGCAGATCAGTGGCGAAGCCGATTACGGCCCCGACGCCGTTTCAGCGCAGGTGACATCGGGCAATCACTCGTTCTGATTGGAACGAGTGAGCTTGAGGGCGGAAACAGCTTCCATCAGTGTCTGGTCTGGCACAGGTTTGACCAAGATGGGCATGTCCGGAAATTCGGACATGCCTTTTTCCAATCTGCTATCTGCAGTTAGGCCCAAAACAGGCACATCATGCTCACGCGCGGCGCGAATAAGGGCGATGGCCTCAGCCCTGTCCCGCTCCAGTTCAAGAATTGCAAAAGCGATATCGGACCAGGACATCCCGCGCGCGGCGAAGTCTCTGGGACTTGTCATAATGATCACGTCCTCAATGCCGTGGTTCTGCAATGCCGCCTGCATACTGAGGGAAATGATGATCTCTGTTTCAACAATGACAACGGCTTTCCGGGCCAGCATATCAAGCGCCTTTCGCCGAGCTAGAGCCCAATTGGACCTGCAACGCCCCTACTGTCATTTAACTTTGACATACGGAACGCTACCGAGTGCGGCGCGTTTTGGTCAGGGTTAGGCATGGCGGGGGCCATATTGAGCGTTATAAATCCTCACACAGGCCGGCGTGTTCCATGCGAGCAATGTCCTTTGCGGCCAATGGCTGCTTTCCGAGAATTCACAGCAGCCGAATTGCGTTTCGTCTCCAGTTTCAAGACCGGCGAGATGACGGCTGAGGCTGGTGCAACTATTCTGGCCGAAGGTGCTAATTCGGCTCACCTCTACACAGTGCTGTCGGGCTGGGCCTTTCGGTTCAAGACGCTGGAAGATGGCAGACGGCAGATCCTCAACTATCTGGTGCCTGGCGATCTTGTGGGGTTGCAGGGGTCTGTAATGGGCGAAATGGACCATTCGGTCGAGGCGCTATCGCCGCTGGTTCTCTGTGTATTTCAGCGCGATCGGCTGGATGAGCTGTTTGCTGGCCACCCCGGCCTCGGTTTTGATGTGACCTGGCTGGCGGCGCAGGAGGAGCGTATTCTCGACAATCATCTGCTCAGCCTTGGCCGGCGAACGGCTGTCGAACGTGCGGCTTATCTGCTGGCCTTCCTGCACCAAAGGGCGATGATGGTCTCGCCCGGAAAGCGCCGTGTCGAGTTGCCGCTGACCCAGCAACATGTTGCCGATACGCTGGGACTCTCCATCGTTCACACCAACAAAACGCTGCGCAAGCTGACCAATATGGGTTTGCTGCAATGGGGGGCTGGCAGCTGCAAGGTGCTCGATCTTGAGCGCCTGATGGAAATAGCGGAATGGGAAGGGCTCACCGCTCGCAAGCGTCCGTTGATTTAGCTACTCGCCTCAATGCCGCCATGGCGGCACATCAGGCTCTCATCTCAATACCGCATTGGCCTTTTCGATCCCTTTGGCTCCTTTGGAGTTCCCGGCATGCAGTTTCGGGCTATTTTGAACCAGGATGGCGGCACCCTCCGCACCATGGACATCAAAGATTTCAGCCAAAAGGCCGAAGAGATTTTCGCAAGGGAAGGGCATAGGCTCGATTTCCGAATTGTCGAAGGCAGCGCCGTGGAGGCTGCGCTAAAAGACGCGTCGCAGGATGACACTGTCGATGTGATGATGGCCGGTGGCGGTGATGGCACAATTTCGGCTGCTGCTGCGGCTGCATTCAGAAGTGGCAAACCACTTGCGGTATTGCCCGCTGGAACGATGAACCTGTTTGCGCGAGCGCTGCACATGCCGCTCGATCTCGATAGCGCGCTGGTGGCCATTGCTCGTGGCAAGATTGAGAAAATCGACATCGCCACTGCAAATGGCAGGCCGTTCGTGCATCAATTCGGCGTCGGTATTCATGCGCGGCTGATCAAAATTCGCAATGAGATGGACTATCAGGACCGGGTGGGCAAAATGCTCGCCAATCTCAAAGCCATTATTGCTGCCGCGATCGATCCTCCCCGTTTTGAGGTGGAGCTTGTTGGGCCCGACGGGGTGAAGACCCAGACGGTTTCGGGAATTGCCGTCTCCAATAATCCACTGGGCGACGGCCCTATTCCGGTGGCGTCGCGGCTCGATAGCGGATTGCTCGGGGTCTATCTTGCGAAGGGCACCACGACAGCTGATCTTTTTGCACTTGGCGTTGACGTTTTTACCGGGCGCTGGCGTGAAAATGCACTGGTGAGCGAAGCAGAAGTGCCACAGGTCACATTGCGCTTTCCCAAGAGAAAACGCGGCAATCGCGCTGTTGTGGATGGTGAGCTGATCGATCTTGAACCGAGCGTGACGCTCAAGATTCATCCCAAGGCTATGGCCGTGGTGAGATCAGGCGAGGCCGCCTGATCTCGGCTTATCAATCGTCGCTTTTGTTTTCGCGCAGCAGGGCAAGGGCTGTGATCGCGGCTGCGGGCAGGCCGAGCTTGACGATCATGGGCGATTTCAAAAAGACGGGCAAAGCAGTCAGCGCAGCCGTCGTGAGAAACGCGCTAGACTCGCTTGAGCGGCGGCGTTCGACCACGGCACGGCGTTCACGCCCTTTGCTCAACAGCATGCCCAGATAGACTGCGAGAGCCAGAAGCAGAAAAATGCCGCTGACGACCAACGCAGCAATGACAGGGCTGAAAAGGTCAGCCAAGGCAATATAGCCAGCCAATGTGAGGAAAACAGCGGCGGCGAAAAGAAATAGCCCCATCAGACCATAGAGGATCGCCGCAGCCTTTGCCCGGGCTGCGACGTGTTCCAATTCAAGGCCGAAGAGAGCCGCCAGAGGCGCTATCAGCCCCATGATCAGTGCCGGGTGAGCAGGGCGAGCACGAAGCCGATGCCGGCGGCGGTGGCAACTGCGGTTAGCGGCTTTTCGCGGATCGTGTCCTTGAGCTGCTTCTCATAGACCTCGGCCTGATCCTGCGCTTCGCTGAGCACTTCTTCGCCCTTGCGCTTGAGTTGCTTGAACTCGGTCTTGGCGATGGCCTTGGCCTCGTCCACCTTTTCACCGGTCAGCTTGGTCAGGGTTTCAGTGATCGATTTCAGATCATCCTGAAGCTGGGCGACCTGCGCTTCCAGCTCTTCCTCACGGGTGAGGGTGGGGTTCTTGCCAGCTGCTTTGCGGCGGGCGGGGGCCATATCGGTCGTACTTGCCATCAGACGCTCCTGTTTCAATGACTTGCAGACAAAACGCCCGGCCTTCCATCAGGTTCCGGGCCCGAACAAAAAACCGTCCCGCCAGACTTGTGTCCGCCGGGACGGTAAGGCGGAGGATGGGGGCGGCATCCAACCGCAGCAGGCCGATCGTGTTAGGGGGCGCGATAAGGCCTGATTTTTATGAGGGCTATATGCGGCCCATAAGAACAAGGATTAGCACGACCACGAGGACGACACCGAGAATGCCGGACGGGAAGTAGCCAAAGCCGCGAGAATATCCCCAGTTCGGCAGTGCGCCGATCAGCAGGAGAATGAGAATAATGATAAGAATGGTGCCGAGTGTCATGTAACCCTCCAAAGTGAGCTGCCGCCGTCTGGCGGAGGCAGTGCTAGAGCAGCGCGACCAATAGCGCAGTGGCGGCGACCAGGATCAGCGTCGCGGGCAGGAGCGCCATGGCGATTTCTGCAAAGCGAGGCTGTTGATCAAAGCTGTCCGACACCCACACAGAGGTGGAGCGAGCTGCATCTTCAAGCGTTCTGATCTCGAACTGGTTCATTTCCGTCTCCTGCGGCATTAGCCGTTTGGCTGCGTGGCAGAAGAACGGAGAGGCGAGGATTTTGGTTCCGTGCGTTCGGCGCTCTATTCGACGCGCAGGACATCGACCGACTGCATGGTTTCGTGCGAGCCGTGGGTACGCAGAACCCCAACGATTGGCGAGACATCGGCATAGTCGCGACCATGGGCGATGGAGATGTGATCGGCACCGGCAATCATGGCATTGGTGGGGTCGAATTCCACCCAGCCGGTATGCTGGCCGCACCAGGCGCGGACCCAGGCATGCATGGCATCGGCGCCTTCCAGGCGCTGTTTGCCGGGCGGTGGATTGGTGCGCAGAAAACCCGAGACATAGCCGGCCGGGATGCCAATGCCGCGCAGGCCCGCTATCATCACGTGGGCGAAATCCTGGCAGACGCCTTTGCGCATCGCGAAGGCTTCGGCGGGGCGGGTTTCGACGTCTGTTGCCTTAGGGTCGTATTCAAAATCTCGATTGATCGCCATGCAGAGCTCGGTGGCGATGGCGAGCACGGATTGTTTTTTTGCCGTTGCGTCAGTCACGTAATCGGTGATGGCGGGCACGATCTGGGCGCGGGGCGAGGCGGCGAGGAAGTGCTGCGGGCTCTCGGGCGCGATGGACCAGTAGCGCGCAACGTCCAGCGCGAGCTGGTCCAGATTGGGCGACAGATCGGCAGGCGGGCTCAAATCCTCGACCTGCACACGGGCGGCGAGACGGATTTCGAGCTTGTCATGCGGCTCGACCATGGTGATGGCAGTCACCGGATTGCCGAAGAAGTCGAGGAATGTGGTCTGCCGGTGCGGCTTGGGCGAAATGGTCAGCGAGGAGGCGATGACGCGCTGGACATTTCGGACATTGGCCGGGGTAACGCGAATATGGTGGGAGCCGCCATGGACGGGCGCATCGTAGTCATATTCGAGCGTGAGGCGCACATCGTAAAGCATGGCAATCAGGTGAAATAGGCGGCAGCGATGAGGCTGGCCAGCATTGCGATGTCGTTGGCGAGTTTTTCGAGCCGCTGCGGTGTGAGATCGCGCGGCTCGGCGATCACCAGATCGGTATGCAGTTGAAGCGCGGCCTTGGCGACGAGCGAGAGCTGGCCATCTTCGATGCCGCCGGGCAGGGTTTCGAGCTGATCCCGCAATTCGGTGAGCTGGAACAGGACGGAGCGTGGATTGAGCGGATCGAGAATGAGCAGGTCGATAGCGCTTTGCGGACCGGCGCTGACCGAATAGCGGCGGCGATGCGACATAACGCTGTCGCCGATTTCGAGCAGCATTTCGAGCGAACCGTCTGGAGCGTCGGGCCCCGTTAGCCAGCCGGTGATGCGGGCGATCTGCACGGCGCGTTCAAGGCGACGGCCCAGTTCGAGGAAGCGCCAGCCCGCGAAGCGGTACATGTTTTCGTGCACGAGGCCGGAAAAGCCGGCGAGCTTGCGCAGCAGCACCGTCATCGAGCGGGTGGCGTCATCGCCCGGCGCGATGCGGGTGGCGAAGCGCTGCGCGGTCTTTTGCAGATCATTGAGCGCCAGCCAGCCATCCGGCGAGAAACGGTCGCGGATTTGTCCGGCGCTGTGCACGGCGCTGTCGATGGAGGCAAGCAGCCCCTGCGGCATGGCTTCGGACGCATCGACGTCGATGCTGTCGAGGAAGGCGGCACAATGGGTGAGGATGGGCAGGTCTGGCTTGGAGAGTTCGGCCAGACGCGCATTATAGGCGCGCAGGATGCGCACTGTTGCTTCGCAGCGTTCGGCATAGCGACCAAGCCAGATGAGGTTGTCGGCGGCGCGGCTGGGCAGGCTGCCGGGCGAGTTGCGCACCAGCTGTTCATCTTCGCGCGGGAGCAAGGAAACGGCTTCCACCGGCTTTGAAGACAGAACCCAGACGTCGGCGGCCTGACCGCCGCGCTGCATGGCAATAGCGCTGGTGTCTCGGGTGGAGCCGACGCGGGCAAAGCCGCCGGGCATGATGGTCCAGCCATTTTCGGTGCGCGCTGCATAGACGCGCAGGGTAATGGGGCGGGGTTCGAGCTTGCCCTCGACATAGACGGGGGCGGTGGAGAGCTGGACCGGCTCCTGCCCGACATAATCCTTGCCGTTGCGCGCGATGCGATCCTTGAGCTGGGCTTTCTGCTCGGGCGTCATGGATGCGCCAAGAGCGGTGCCGCGCAGGTCGTCGAAGGGGAGGGCGGTCGAGAAGGCGGGCCCGATCATCAGACTATCGAAATTGTCGAGCACATATTCGCGCTCGGCGGACTGACCGCACCACCAGGTGGCGATTTCGGGCAATTCGAGCGCGCTGCCGAGCAGATGTTTGCTGACGCGCGGCATGAAGGCGGCGAGCGCGCGAGTTTCCATGATGCCGGTGCCGAGGGCATTGATCATGGATATCGAGCCAGTCCGCAGCGCCTCGACCATGCCGGGCGTGCCGATATGGCTGTCGTAGCGCAATTCCAGCGGATCGACGAAGCTGGCATCCAAGCGGCGCCAGAGTACGCTGACGGGCTTGAGCCCGGCGACGGTCCGCACCATGACCTGACCATCATCGACCACCAGGTCCTCGCCTTCGAGCAGCATGAGGCCGAGATAGCGGGCGATATAGGCGTGCTCGAAATAGGTTTCGTTGAGCTGGCCGGGCGTGAGGATGCCGACACGGCCACCGTCGCGTTTGGCTTGCGCAAAGAGGGTGTTGCGAAAATCGCGGAAAAAACCGGCGAGCCGGTTGATGTTCATGCCACCATAAATGTCTGACAAAGCCCGGGTGGTGGCGACCCGGTTTTCGAGCGCGAAACCGGCGCCGGAAGGAGCCTGTGTACGGTCTCCCAAAACCCACCATGCGCCGTCCGGGCCGCGGCCCAGTTCGAAGGCGCAGAAGTGCAGGAAGTGGCCATTGACCGGGCGGATGCCGACCATGGGGCGCAGGAATTCGCCGTTTTGCGCGACGAGTTCGGGCGGCAGCAGACCTTCCTGCACGAGGCGATTGTCGCCGTAGATGTCGGCGACGATGCGCTCGAGCAGATCGGCGCGCTGGGTGAGGCCGCTGGAAATGGCGGTCCAGTCCGCTTCGTCGATCAGAAGGGGAATATGGGCCAGGGGCCAGGCGCGTTCCTTGCCCTCTGCGCCATCATATTTGCGATAGAAAACGCCGGCATCGCGCAGATATTGATCGGCGCGCTCGAAGCGGGCGGCGAGTTCGGTGGGGCCGAGCGCGTCGAAGGCCGACATGAGCTTGTCCCAGCCGGGGCGAATGGCGCCGGACGGGTCGATCATTTCGTCCGGCACGCCGGGCAGCAGGTGATAATCAGCGATGATGCTGGGACCAGCCGGGGGCTTGCCGCGGGTTTCCTGATTCCGCGAAGTCATGGCGTTACGTGAACCGTGGCGGACGCCTGAGGTCAAGCGTCAGCGGAAATTCGTCCGCAGGCTTTTCGGGGCGGAGCGTGTAGGCGCCGGGCGTATAATTGTGCGGCACGAAGCGGGCGAGGCGTCGCGCTTCGGCCTCGTTGCCATTGACCGGGAAGGTTTCGTAATTGCGCCCGCCGGGATGAGCGACATGATAGGTGCAACCGCCAATGGCCCGGCCGGTCCAGGTATCGTAGATGTCAAAGACCAGCGGGGCATTGACCGGTAAAGCCGGATGCATGCCTGAGGCCGGTTGCCATGCTTTAAAACGCACACCGGCGACAGAGACGCCACTGGTGCTGGTGGCTTTGAGCGGGACCGGGCGCTGGTTGCAGGTGACCGCATAGCGCGCCGGATTGGCGGTTTCGAGGGTGACTTCGAGGCGTTCGACCGAGGAGTCGACGAAGCGCACCGTGCCGCCGATGGCGCCCTGTTCGCCCATGACATGCCAGGGCTCGAGCGCCTGACGCAGCTCGAGCCGCACATCGTCCACCGCGACTTCACCGCAGAAAGGGAAGCGGAATTCGCGCTGGGCGGCGAACCAGGCCGGATCGAAATCAAAGCCGTGCTCGCGCAGGTCGGCAAGCACGCCAAGGAAATCCTGCCAGACATAGGTGCCGAGCATGAACCGGTCATGGAGGCTCGTGCCCCAGCGGACCAGATCGCCGGAAACGGGCTTTTCCCAATAGCGGGCGATGAGGGCGCGGATCAGCAATTGCTGGGCGAGGCTCATGCGGGCATTAGGCGGCATTTCGAAGCCGCGGAATTCGACAAGGCCGAGGCGACCGGTGGGGCCATCGGGCGAGAAGAGCTTGTCGATGCAAATCTCGGAGCGGTGGGTATTGCCTGTGACGTCGGTAAGAAGATTGCGGAACAAGCGATCGACCAGCCAAGGCAGCGGCGGTGCGCCGGCGCCGGGCGCGGGCACTTGGGCCATGGCAATTTCGAGCTCGTAAAGGCTGTCGTGACGCGCTTCGTCAATGCGCGGGGCCTGGCTGGTGGGGCCGATGAACATGCCGGAGAAGAGATAGCTCATCGACGGGTGGCGCTGCCAATGCAGCACCAGCGATTTGAGCAGGTCGGGACGGCGAAGGAAGGGGCTGTCCTCGGGGGTGGCGCCACCGACCACGACATGATTGCCGCCGCCGGTGCCGACATGCTTGCCGTCGATCATGAATTTGTCGGCGCCGAGGCGGCATTGGCGCGCTTCTTCATAGACGGCGTTGGTGGTCGCGACGCAGTCGTCCCAGCCGGAGGCGGGGTGGATATTGACCTCGATCACGCCCGGATCGGGCGCGACGCGAATGACGTTGAGGCGCGGATCGCCGGGCGGTGCATAGCCTTCGAGATGAATGGGCTGGCCGATTTCCTTTGCCGCTGCTTCGGTGGCGGCGATGAGTTCAAGGAAATCTTCGAGCCTCTCGACGGGGGGTAGGAAAACGCAAATGCGGTGGTCGCGCAATTCGGCGGTGACGGCGGTGCGCACCTGACCTTCAATTTCGCTGATGACCTGCTCGGTAATGTCCTGCTGCTCGGTGGCGGCAGTGAATCCGGTGGTGGCCTGTGCGCGAGCATCAGGCTCCAGTCCGGTCCGCTGGCGGGCGAGGATCTGCTCAGAATCGGGCAGGGGGGCGCGCGGCGCGAACGGGTCGAGCGGCACGACATGGGGGTGGGCCGTCGCCTTGAGGTGCTTCAGCGAGCTCAGCGGCAGGCGATAGCCGGCGGGGCTGTCGCCGGGGGCGAGGAAGAGCTTGCCGCGTCGGGTCTTCCACTTTTCCGTCAGCCATGGGCTGGACGCCGCCGCATTCCAGCGCTGGACCGGCAGGACATAGCCAGTGGGACTGGTGAGGCCGCGCTCGAACACCTTGGCGATGCGGGCCCGGGCTTCGGGATCGGCGAGTTCGGAATTGGCCGGATCGACATTGTCGGGGAGTTTTGACTCCTTGAGCAGCCATTCGCCGGGGTCTTCATAGGCTTCGGCAATGGTTTCGGTGCCAAGGCCGAGATTGCGGGCGAAGGCATCGAGGAAGCGCCTGGCATCCTCGGGTTTTGCGTTTGTCTTGACGCCTTCGCGGGCGATCAGGCTCTCATCTTTCCAGAGCGGTTTGCCGTCGAGGCGCCAATAGAGCGAGAAGGTCCAGCGCGGCAGGGTTTCGCCGGGATACCATTTGCCCTGGCCATAATGGAGCATGCCGTGGGGCGCGAAGCGCTGGCGCAGGCGGCGAATGAGATCATCGGCAAGTGTGCGCTTGGTGGGGCCGACGGCGCCGGCATTCCACTCGTCGGCTTCGAAGTCATCGATGGACACGAAAGTGGGTTCGCCGCCCATGGTGAGGCGCACGTCTTGCTCCGCCAGCTTGGCATCCACCGCTTTGCCCAGAGTATCGAGGCGGTGCCAGCTTTCGTCGGAGAACGGCTTGGTGATGCGCGGATGCTCGGCAACGCGGGTGACCTTCATGTCGAAGGCGAAATCGACCTCTGCATAGGAGGCGAAGCCCGAAATGGGCGCGGCATTGCGGTAATGCGGGGTGGCGGCGAGGGGGACGTGGCTCTCGCCGGTGAGGAGGCCGGATGTGGGATCAAGCCCAATCCAGCCGGCGCCGGGGAGATAAACCTCGCACCATGCATGCAGATCGGTGAAATCGTGGTCAGTTCCGGCTGGACCATCGAGCGAGACGAGATCGGGCTTGAGCTGGATGAGATAGCCGGAGACGAAGCGGGCGGCAAAGCCGAGATGGCGCAGGATATTGACCAGCAGCCAGCTTGAATCGCGGCAGGAGCCCTTGGCATTGGCGAGAGTTTCCTCGGGCGACCAGACGCCGGTTTCGAGCCGCACGATGTAATTGGTGATCTGTTGCAGGCGCGAATTGAGGCCGGTGACGAAGGTGACGGTGTTTTGCGGCGAGCGATCAATGGATGCAAGAAACTGGGTGAGCAGCGGGCCGGCAGGCTCGGCCTGACGATAGATGGCCAGATCGTCGCGGAGGTCTTCGGGGTAGTCGAAGGGCCAGGTTTCGGCGCTTTCCTCGACGAAGAAATCGAACGGGTTATAGACCGTCATGTCGGCGACGAGATCGACTTCGATCTTGAGTTCGGTGACCGGCTCGGGGAAGACGAAGCGCGTCAGGAAATTGCCATAGGGGTCCTGCTGCACGTTGACGAAATGCAGGCTCGGGCTCACCCGCAGCGAGTGGCTCAAAACCTTTGTCTTGCTGTGCGGCGCGGGCTGCAACCGGATGACCTGCGGCTGCAGGGTGACCGGGCGGTCATATTTGTAATGGGTGAGATGATAGATGGCGGCTTTGATCGACATGCAGCTTCTGTCGCTCGCTATAAGGCCACGAAAATGACTTCCCGATGAGGAGCTTATCGGGGTTTTGGCTGGCTGGATAGCGGGTGTGTTGGACGCATTTTTCTCGGCGAGGGTAACGATCCGGGGACAAGGACGCGATATGAGCGGTTTGAGTGTGCAGAACCCCCACCCTAGCCCTCCCCTCAAGGGGGCGGGGACTGGATCGAGGCTCACTAACTTCGCGGATTGAACGTCGGTTGACGTTAGCGGATCGCTTCAATGGCTTGGCGGTGCTGCAGCATTTCGAGGAAGATGCGGTAGTCGCGGTCGTATTGCGGGCGGGCGGCGGGATTGGGCGCGTGCAGCGTGCCGCCCTGGTGCATGGCAAGGCAGGCCCGATCGAGGCTGGGATAAAGGTTTGCGGCATTGGCGGCGATCATGGCCATGCCGAGAAGGGTGGCGTCGGGCGTTGCGGGCTCGACGACGGTACAGCCGGTGGCGTCGGCGTATAGCTCCATCAGCAGCGGGTTTTTGGTGTGGCCGCCGATGATGTGAAGGTGGTCGATGGCGTAATTGCCCTGCCGCATGGTGTCGAGGATGTGACGGATGCCCAGCACGATGCCGACACAGGTGCGCCAATAAAGACGGCAGAGGCTGTCGAAATCGCTGTCGAGCGTGAGGCCGGAAATGACGCCGAGCGCGTTGGGGTCAGCCAAGGGCGAGCGGTTGCCGTGGAAATCGGGCAGGACGTGGAGGCGGTCGGCAAGGGTCAGACCCTCGGCTTCGCGCAATTGGATGACGCGCGCGCAGATGGCCTTGTGGCGCTCGGGGGTTGGATCGCCACCGGCGGCGTGCCAGCGGACGATGTGGTCGAGCAATGCGCCCGAGGCCGATTGGCCACCTTCGAGCTGCCAGAAATTTTGCAGAATGGTGCCCAGATGCGGGCCCCAAATGCCTCTTATCGCCGTGTTTTCCGGCGACATGGCCATGACGCAGCTTGAGGTGCCGGCGATGAGGGCGCAGTGGCGGTTCATGCGGGCGGGATCGGCGGAGAGTGGCCCCAGTTCGGCAAGCGCCCCGGCATAGGCGTCGACCACGCCGGCGCCGACGCGGCAGGCCATGCTGAGGCCGAGCTGGTCGGCGGCCTCTTGCGTCAGCGGGCCGAGATTGGCGCCGACGGGGGAGGCTTTTTGCGGCAGCGCGGCTTTTGCGATCAGGTCTTCAAGGCCGACCTGGGCGAGGAAATCTTCTTTCCAGCCAATGGGCTGATGCGGAATGTAGGTCCATTTGGTGGCGAGCGTGCATTGCGAGCGGGCCAGCGAGCCGGTGGCTTTCCAAGAGAGGAAATCGGCGAGATCGAAAATCATCCCGGCGCGCGCCCAGCTCTGCGGCAGGTGGCGCTTGAGCCACATGAGCTTGGGCACTTCCATCTCGGGCGACATGACGCCGCCGATATAGTTCAGCACGTCGTGGCCGGTGGCGGTGCATTCCTCGGCTTCGACGAGGGCACGGTGATCGAGCCAGACTATTGTATCCCAACGGCTTTCGCCGTTGCGGGCGACTGAAATGGGTTCCCCTTGTGCGTCGCGAACGACGAGGGAGCAGGTGGCGTCGAAGGCAATGCCTGCGACATCGGCGGGGGCGGCTTTGGCGCTGGCCATGGCGCCGCGAACCGCTTCGCAGACGGCGGACCAGATCTGGGTGCTGTCATGCTCGGCGAAGTTTGCATCTTCGCGGCGCATCAGGATTGGTTTTTCCTTACGCCCCAATAGTTTACCATCGCGTGTGAAAACGCCTGCCCGGGCACTGCCCGTTCCGACATCTACTCCCACCAGGAGGTCTTGCGCCACGCTGGCCTCTCTTGTTTGGTCCGGGGCGGACCTTAGCCGAAGCTATTGTGAGGGGCTAGAGGCGGTCTGCGAGATAGGCCTCAAGAGTAGCTGTCGTGCCGTTTTTCCATATAAAATTCAGGCACTTGCTAAAAGCAGAAATGAAGGCCGGCGCTTTGGCAAGGTCGCCATAGATGTCGGCCATTTCGAGCCAGATGGCGGGATTGTCCTTGGCTTTTCTGGCTTGTTCGGTGAGGCGGTCCCAATTTGGATCATTAGGTTCGATTACCGCGCCGCTGTCTGTCGTGCCGTAGCAATAGCGACACCAAAAGGCTGACACCAAGGCCAATCCGGTGAGCAGACTGTTAGCGTTGACCCTGTCCATAGCGCTTGGAACGATAAACTTGGGTTGGCGATTGGAGCCATCGAGAGCGAGCCGCCGGATGGTGTCGCCGATCTTGGGATTGGCGAAGCGTTTTTCGCAGAGTGCGAAATAGGCGTTGAGGTCGGTATCGGGCACGGGGGGCACGATGGGGATGATTTCTTCGGCCTCGACCTTTTTGAGAAAGGCGGAGACGAGTGGGTGCTCCATGGCTTCGTGAACGAAGTGGATATCGAGCAGACCAGCGGGATAGGCGATAGTCGCATGGCCGCCATTGAGGATGCGGATCTTCATGTGCTCGTAAGGCGCGACATCGGGCACGAATTGCACGCCGACCTTTTCGAGTGCGGGGCGACCAGCAGGGAAATTATCCTCCAGCACCCATTGCTTGAAACTCTCGCAGAAGACGGGCCAGGCGTCGTCTATGCCGAACTGGTCGGCGAGCAGTTTTTTCTCGCGATCCGAGGTTGCGGGGGTGATGCGGTCGACCATGCCATTGGGAAAGGCGACAGCGGATTTGACCCATTCGGCAAGGGCCGGATCGATGAGGGCGGCGAGGCCCGCGATGGCATTTTCGGTGACGTGGCCATTGCCGGGGATGTTGTCGCAGCTCATGACGGTGAAGGGCGGGATGCCGGCTTCGCGGCGCTTCACCAGCCCGGCGAGGATGAGGCCGAAGGCGGTTTTCGGCGCGTCGAAATGGGCGGCGTCATAGGCAATGTCGGGGTGGGTCGGGTCGAACTTTTGTGACGCTGGATCGATGTAATAGCCGCCTTCGGTGATGGTCAGCGACACGATGCGGATGGCGGGATCGGTGAGGGCAGCGATGACGGACTGGCTGTCGCCGGGTTCGAGATAATCGAGCATGACGCCGGTGACATGCGCCTTTGAGCTGTCGGCTTCCTGCTCGACCACACTGGTCAGCCAACCCTGCTGGCGCAGGGCATCGCGCATGGCGGCGTCGGAGGCGCGGGTGCCGGCGCCGATGATCGCCCAGTCATGGCCCTCGCCGCTATTGAACAGGGCGTCGAGATAGACGGCCTGATGGGCGCGATGAAAATTGCCGACGCCGAAATGGACGATGCCGGGGGTGAGGCTGGCGCGAGAATAGGTGGGCGTGGCAGCGCTGGTGATGGCGGGCAGGGTGGCGAGGGAGAGTTTGGTCATGGGGAAATTCTCTGTGTCTCAGTCTGCGCCTCCCTCCCCCTTGAGGGGAGGGAATGAGGGTGGGGGTGTCGGCCTATCCGCATGTTCAGTGCGTGTGGAAAGCGCAGAACCCCCACCCCAACCCCTCCTCTCAAGGGGGAGGGGCTAGAAGGAGCCGGTGAGCCGGTGCGCATGATTAAATTGCCTGCCCGGCGGCGTCGAACTTGTAGATGCGGTTGGGATCCGGTGTAAGCCAGACAGAATCGCCGTGGCTGAAAGTCTGGTCGCCGTCGGTGCGGACGGTCATGAGGCCGAAATCGGTCTGGACATGGAGGAAGGTGTCGCTGCCGAGCTGTTCGGAGACGTTGACCACGCCTTTCCATGCGCCTTCGCTGGTGGAGAGGCGGATATGTTCGGGGCGGGTGCCGATGGAATGGGCATTGTGTTTGGCGGCTTCGGGACCATCGACAAAGTTCATCTTGGGCGAGCCGATGAAACCGGCGACGAAACGATTGGCGGGCTTTTTGTAGAGTTCGAGCGGGGAGCCGAATTGCTCTACATTGCCTGCGTTCAGCACGACGATGCGGTCGGCCATGGTCATGGCTTCGACCTGATCGTGGGTGACGTAGATCATGGTGGTCTTGAGCTGCTGGTGCAGTTCGGTGATTTCGAGGCGCATGTTGACGCGCAGAGCAGCGTCAAGGTTGGACAGGGGCTCGTCGAACAGGAAGGCCTTGGGCTCGCGCACGATGGCGCGACCGATGGCGACGCGCTGGCGCTGGCCGCCGGACAGGGCGCGGGGTTTTCTGTCGAGATAGGATGTGAGGTTGAGGGTGCGGGCGGCGTAGTCGACTTTGCGGTCGATCTCGGCCTGCGGGGTTTTCGCCATTTTGAGCGGGAAGGCGATGTTGTCGCGCACGCTCATATGGGGATAGAGCGCATAGGACTGGAACACCATGGCGAGGCCGCGCCGCGCGGGGGGCGCGTCGGTGACATCCTGACCATCGAGTTTGATATGGCCGGAAGTCGTGTCTTCGAGCCCGGCGATGAGGCGGAGCAGGGTGGACTTGCCGCAGCCCGAAGGGCCGACGAAGACGACAAATTCACCATCTTTGATGTCGAGGGAAATATCCGGGATGACCTGGACTTCGCCGAAGGACTTGTTGACGTGTTCGAGGGTGATGGAGCCCATGGGTTTAGTCCTTCACTAGCTGGGTGTGCGTGGCGGTCGCTGAAGACCCCCACCTAGCCTCCCCCTGACAGGGGGAGGGACAGATCGAGTTTGTTGGGATGCCGGTGAGCCACTGAAGCACTCCTCCCCCTATCAGGGGGAGGGTGGGTGGGGGTGCTTTCCGCATCATTTCACCGCTCCAAATGTCAGGCCGCGCACGAGTTGCTTCTGGCTGAACCAGCCGAGCAGGAGGATCGGAGCGATGGCCAGGAGCGAGGCGGCGGAGAGCTTGGCGAGGAACAGGCCCTGCGGAGAAGAGAACGAGGAAATGAAGGCGGTCAGCGTGCCGGCGCGACCCGAGGTGAGCGTGATGGTCCAGAAGGCTTCGTTCCAGGCGAGGATGACGTTGAGCAGCAGCGTCGAGGCGATGCCGGGAATGGCCATGGGGACAAGAACGTGGATGATCTCGTTCCAGAGTTCGGCCCCATCCATGCGGGCGGCTTCCAGGATGTCGACCGGGATTTCCTTGAAGTAGGTGTAGAGCATCCAGATGATGATCGGCAGGTTGATCAGGGTCATGATCACCGTCAGCCCATGCAGGGTGTCCAGCAGGCGCAGGTCGCGGAAGATCAGATAGATGGGGATCAGCACGCCGACGGCGGGCATCATCTTGGTGGAGAGCATCCACATCAGGATGTCTTTGGTCCGCTTGGTGGGGGCGAAGGCCATGGACCATGCGGCGGGGATGGCGATCAGGAGGCCAAGGAAGGTTGAGCCGAAGGACACTATGATCGAGTTCAGCGCGTGCTTGAGATAGTCGGAACGGTCCTGCACGGCGCCGAAATTCTCCAGTGTGAAGGTTTGCGCCAGGAAGGTCGGCGGCGTGGCGATGGCTTCGGCTTCCGTCTTGAAGGCGGTGACGATGGTCCACAGGATCGGCGAGAACAAAAGCAGGGCGATGGCCCAGGCGAGGACGGTGAAGCCGATGCGGGTGGAGGTGGAGACGCGGCGGGCCATTGTGTTTTCTCCTACGCGTCGAGGTTCTTGCCTACGGCGCGCATCAGGAAGATGGCGACCACGTTGGCGATGATGACAGCGACGACGCCCCCTGCAGAACCAGCGCCGATATCATTGCTGAGAATGCCGGTGCGGAAGACGAGGAAGGTGATGTTGGTGGAGGCATAGCCGGGACCGCCGCCGGTGGTGACGCGGATTTCGGCGAAGATGCCGAGGAGGAAGATGGTCTGGATGAGGATCACAATGGTGATCGCCCGGGCCATATGCGGCAGGATGATGTAGCGGAAGCGGTTCATCGCATTGGCGCCATCCATTTCGGCGGCCTCGCGCTGTTCTTCGGACAGCGACTGCAGGGCGGTCAGCAGGATCAGCGTTGCAAAGGGCAGCCATTGCCAGGCGACGATGACGATGACCGAAAACAGCGGATATTGATTGAACCAGTCGACGGGCTGTAGGCCGAAAGCCTTCCAGAGATGGCCGAGCATGCCATAGCCGGGATGCATGAAGCCGTTCTTCCAGATCAGCGCAGCAACGGGCGGCATGACGAAGAAGGGCGAGATGACGAGAATGCGCAGAATACCCTGGCCCCAGATGGGCTGATCGAGCAGCAGGGCGAGGAGGGTGCCTCCGATGATGGTAATGAGGAGCACGCCGCCGACGAGAAGGAGCGTGTTGACCAAAGCCTGAGTGAAGCTTGGGTCGCCAATGACGTAGATATAATTGGCCCAGCCGGCGAAGCCGGTCATCATCGGGTTGATGAGATTGTAGTTCTGGAAAGAGAACCAGAGCGTCATGGCCAGTGGTACGGCCATCCAGATGAGCAGCACGATGATGGCGGGAGCCATCATGGTGCGGGCTAGGATGCGGGTTTGTCTGGTGGCCATTACGCCGATCTCCTGATGGCTAAAGAGCCGATCAAAAACTCCGGGCTGTCCTCGGACTTGATCCGAGGACCAGTCGCCACGCCTGCCGGGTTGATAGTGGCCCTCGGGTCAGGCCCGAGGGCAGCGCTGTGCGTGTGGGTCCTTCAAAAAAACCACCCGGCTGGCTGAGGGTCACCCAGCCGGGCGTCAGTGGAGGTTGACTACTTGATATATCCGGCGCGGGTCATGTCGCGCAGGGTGGCGTCCTGGGCCTGGGCCAGAGCGTCGTCGGCGGACATCTGGCCGGCGAGGGCGGCCGAGAAGAGCTGGCCGACATTGGTGGCGATGCCGGCAAATTCGGGGATGGCCACGAATTGCACGCCGGTATAGGGCACCGGATCAACCGTTGGATTTGCCGGGTCGGCGGCGTTGATGGAGTCCAGCGTCATTTTGGCGAAGGGCGCGGCGGCTTGGTATTCCGGGTTTTCGTAGAGCGAGGTGCGGGTGCCCGGGGGGACGTTGGCCCAGCCATCATTGCTGGCGACGAGAGCGAGGTAGTCCTTGTCGGTTGCCCAGTTGATGAAGCTTTCGGCGGCTTCGGCATTCTGGGAGGAGGCCGGGATGGCCAGCGACCACGCCCAGAGCCAGTTGCCGCGCTTGCCCAGACCATTGTCCGGGGCGAGTGCGAAGCCAACCTTGTCGGCGACAGTGGAATCGTCGGGATTGGTGACAAAGGAGGCGGCGACAGTGGCGTCGATCCACATGCCGCACTTGCCCTGCTGGAACAGGGTCAGGTTTTCGTTGAAGCCGTTGGAGGAGGCGCCGGCAGGGCCCGCATCGGCCATGAGGCTGAGATAGGTGTCGAGGGTGTTCTTCCACTCGGGGCTATCGAATTGGGGCTGCCAGTTTTCGTCGAACCAGCGGGCGCCGAAGGAGTTGGACATGGCGGTGAGGAGGGCCATGTTCTCGCCCCAACCAGCCTTGCCGCGCAGACAGATGCCGTTGATGTCATTGGCGCGATCGGTCATTGCGCGGGCGGCTTCGCCGATGAATTCCCAGGTGGGGGCTTCGGGCATTTCGAGGCCGGCGGCTTCCATCAGATCGGTGCGATACATGATGAAGGAGCTCTCGCCGTAGAACGGCGCGGCATAGAGTTTGCCATCATGCGACAGACCGGAGCGGATGGCGGGGAGCAAGTCGTCGACATCGTATTCGGCATCGGCGGTGAGACCATCGAGTGGCTTCAGCCAGCCCTGCGCGGCCCAGATCGGGGCTTCGTAGGTGCCGATGGTCATCACGTCATATTGGCCGCCATTGGTGGCGATGTCGGTGGTGACGTTTTGGCGCAGGGTGTTTTCTTCGAGCACGACCCAATTGAGCGCGATACCGGTTTCTTCGGTGAAGGCGCTGGACAGGCCCTGCATGCGGATCATGTCGCCATTGTTAACGGTGGCGATGGTGAGCGTTTGCGCGGAAGCGGTTCCGACCAGCGCAAAGGTGAGCGCGCCCACGAAAAGGGGTGTGAGTTTCATTGATTTCCTCCCAAGGAACGAAGCGAGCATTTGCTTCGATCATGGGCATATGTTCACTTTGTTGGTGCGGGGAGTCAAGCGGGGTGAGCGCAGATTTTGTGCGGTACGCGCTTTAGAGGGGGGGGGGCTATTGCGGGTTTTGCAGGCGATTGCTCGGCAAGATGGGCGTGGCGATGCTGGAGAAATGCAGGGCGATCTAGGTGGAGTTGACGCGGTGTGAGCGCTTTGAGGGGGCGGAACCCCCACCCCGGCCCTCCCCTCAAGGGGGAGGGGGTGGATTGGGGCTCCCAATCTAAAGGGGCTTTAGGTTGGATTGGCTTAGGCCAGCAGCAGCTCTGCCGTGCGTTCGTCGGTGATCAGGCCATTGGCGAGGCGGCGTTTGAGGGCGGCGCGGAGGGCGGGGGCTTTGCGCTGGCCCATGGCGACGGCGATGACGCGGCTGGTTTCGCGGCTGGGAATGGGGGCGGAGGCGACGCGCTCGTTAATCGGGTTATCCAGAATGCGGCCCTCGGCGTCGAAGCACCAGCCGCAGATTTCTCCGACTGCACCGGCCTTGATGAGCGATTTCTGTTCGGCTTCGGTGAGGAAGCCGTCGAGGATCAGTGGGGCGTCCGGGTCGAGATGGCCGAGGCCGACAAAGCTGGTATTGGCGCGGGCTGCCAGTTCCAGGGTCGAGCGGATCATGGGCTGGGAGTGCAGCATTTCGCGCTCCTTGGCCGATGATGCGATAACCGGCAGTGGCATCGGGAAGGAGCGCGCCTTGACCGTATCGGCGACGTTGAAAATCACGTTGTAGAAGGCAGCCGAACCATCGGGTGCGATATTGCCGGTGAGCGAGACGACCTTGTGGTGTGGACATTCCATGGGCTGGAGTTGCTCGACTGCGGCTTTGAGCGTTCGTCCCGTGCCGATGGCGATAATCTGCGGCTCGGAGAGGCGCAGAATGCGCTCGATTTCGGTGGCTCCAGCCTCGGCAATGCCGATGGTTGTGGAGGTGCTGCCGGGATCGGAGGGCACAATTTCGCAATGGTCGAGCGCGAATCGATGGCGCAATTGCTCGGCGAGGTCGAGGCAGCGGCCAATGGGGTGATCGAGGCGGACTTTTATCAGGCCTCCGCTGACGGACAGGGAGACGAGGCGCTGCGCGGACTGGCGGGAAATGCCCATCTTGGCGGCGATTTCTTCCTGCGTGTTGCCGGCGACGTAGTAGAGCCAGCCGGCGCGGGCAGCGTCGTCGAGACGGGCAGTGTTGTTGTCCTGTCGCGCGGCCATGATGTCCCCTTGCCGTTTGCCCGCGATTATTCGGATCGCGCGCCTTATCGCAAGGGGCTTAGCGTGTGGGGCGTCTTGAGGCGGGCGCGCCGATATTGCTCAAGGCCTTGCTGATGTCGCGCTCGGTATCCTTGAGGTGAAGGCGCATGGCTTCGGCGGCGGCGCGTGCATTGCCTGCGCGGATCGCGTCGAGAATGCGCTGGTGGTGGGCGATGGTGTCGGCGAGAGAGTGGCCACGGTCAGCATGGCCCTGTCGGCTGATCTGGATGCCATTTCGCAATGGTCCGGCCATGGCTTCAAAGAGATAGCCCAAAATGCGATTGCCGCTGGCCAGCGCGACAGCTTCATGAAAGCCCACGTCGAAATTGTGGAAGCGGGTCTCGGCGTCCGGGTCGGTAGCGGTCTCGGCTTCACGCATGCCCTGAAGGGCGTTTTCGATGGCGGCTATGCCAGCACGACTTGCGCGCTTTGCAGCAAGGGTGGCCGACTGCACTTCGAGCGACAGGCGGACTTCGATCAGATCGAACAGGCCCTTGGAGTCGTTGTGAAGGATGGAAATGAGGAAATCGGCGAAGGCTGCGCCATCGGGTTCGCGCACCATGGCGCGCTTACCGCGCGCCAGTTCGAGCAACCCTCTCCCGGCGAGCAGCTTTACAGCCTCGCGAATGGTGAGCCGACTGACGGCATAGCGCTCGGCCAGTTCCGCCTCGCTGGGGAGGCTGGTGCCGGGCGCCATAGTGGTCAGGATCATGTCTGCCAGATCATCGGCAACCGTATTGGCTGCGCTGGTCTGATCGGCGCGGATTTCGCCGGTCTGAATGGTCATCTCCCCTCAAAGGTATCAGATACCTTTATCTCACCCGCCGCTGTTTTCCAGCTTTAAAAAGTGGCGTTCGTGACGATCGTTCTCACCATACCCATCTCGAAACCCGCCTTGCAAGAAGGGTTACATTTTTATTCTAGAATCGAAAAAATGAACGTAACCGCCAGATCGCGCTTTACAGGCCTATCTGATTATTTTAGCGTCCGGCCCGTTGGACTGGGAGGGTCCATGGCGGCACAAAGCCGTCCGTACCGGAGGATTTCATGCAGTTTGATCTGGTGATGCGGCCCTGTGCGCCGAGCCATCAAGCCACGGCTTTCGCCGTGACTGCGTGAGCTGAGCTACGCCCCCCGTTCAGAAATCATCTCGAATATCAAAGGGAGTCGAGACGTGAAGCTTTTCAAATCCATCATGACGGTGATCACTGCCGGTGCGCTGATGACCACTGCTGCCACCGCCGTGCTGGCACAGGACAAGGGCCTTATCGGCGTTGCCATGCCCACCTCGTCCTCGCTGCGCTGGATCTCGGACGGTAACGAACTCAAGACCGCGCTTGAAGGCATGGGTTACACCGTCGATCTGCAGTTTGCAGAAGACGAAATTCCGAACCAGCTGGCTCAGGTCGAAAACATGGTCACCAAGGGCGCAAAGGCGCTGGTGATCGGTTCCATCGACGGCACCACGCTTTCCGCCGTGCTGCAGCAGGCTGCTGATCAGGACGTCAAGGTTGTTGCCTATGACCGTCTGATCCGCGATAGCGCCAATGTCGACTACTACACCACTTTCGACAATTTCCAGGTTGGCGTGCTGCAGGCGAACTCGCTGGTAAAGGGCCTCGAAGAGCGCTTCCCCAACGACAAGCCGTGGAATGTCGAGCTGTTCGGCGGTTCGCCCGACGATAACAACGCCTTCTTCTTCTATGATGGCGCCCTGGCTGTTCTGCAGCCGATGATCGACAGCGGCGATATCGTGATCAAGTCCGGCCAGCAGGGCATGGAACAGGTCGGCACGCTGCGTTGGGATGGTGCCGTCGCACAGGCGCGCATGGATAACATCCTGTCCGCTAACTACTCGGACGGCAGCCGCGTTCATGGCGTGCTGGCGCCCTATGATGGCCTCTCGCGCGGTATCATCTCGTCGCTGCGCGGCGTGGGCTATGGCTCGGGCGACCTTGCCTGGCCGATCATCACCGGTCAGGACGCCGAAGTGCCGTCGGTCAAGGCGATCATTGCCGGCGAACAGTATTCGACCGTCTTCAAGGACACGCGCGAACTGGCTCAGTACACCGCTCAGCTGCTCGACACGGTCCTGTCCGGTCAGGAGCCTGGCGGCCTCGACACCACGACCTATGACAATGGCGTCAAGGTTGTTCCGTCGATCCTGCTGACCCCTTACGAAGTCGATGCGACCAACTATCAGGAACGCGTCATTGCTTCCGGTTATATCAAGGAAGAAGAGCTGCAGTAATCTGTAGTTTGGTCTGAAAATATAGGGCTCCGCGTAAGCGCGGGGCCCATTCGTGGTTAAGTATATGCGCCATATTATCAGAATATCGAAATATCGACGTACGTACCTCAAACTCTATTTACTATGCGTGTCGCGTGGTTTTATATCCAATGGCGTCCGATGTGAGGCGGAGTCTCAACTGTCGGCGCGATAAAAGATTTTTGGGAGTTGAGAATGAATCTTCTGAAGACGTTTGCTGTGGTCGCGATGGCTGCAGTTTCGCTGGGTTCGGTTGGCGCAGCCATGGCGCAGGACAAGGGTATTGTCGGCGTTTCCATGCCTGAGCAGACCACCCTGCGCTGGAATTCGGACGGCGCCGAACTGAAGGCCGCCCTCGAAGCCAAGGGTTACACCGTTGATCTGCAATATGCTGGCGACGATATCCCGAACCAGCTCTCGCAGATCGAGAACATGGTCACCAAGGGTGCTGATGCGCTCGTGATCGCGGCACTCGACGGCACGACGCTGAGCGCGGTTCTCGATCAGGCCGGCGCTGCCGGTATCAAGGTGTTCGCCTATGACCGCCTGATCCTGGGTACGCCCAATGTCGATTACTACACCACGTTCGACAATTTCCAGGTCGGCGTGCTGCAGGCCAATTCGATCCTCAAGGGTCTCGGTTATCCCGAGAACAAGGGGCCGTTCAATATCGAGCTGTTCGGTGGTTCGCCGGACGATAACAACGCCTTCTTCTTCTACAACGGCGCGATGAGCGTTCTCGAGCCGCTGATCACCGAAGGTGTGCTGGTGCTCAAGTCCGGCCAGCAGGGCATGGACCAGGTTGGTACGCTGCGTTGGGACGGTGCAACCGCACAGGCCCGTATGGATAACCTGCTCTCGGCCTTCTATTCGGACGGCTCGCGCGTTGATGCGATCCTCGCTCCCAATGACGGTGTTGCCCGCGGCATCATCTCGTCGCTGACCGGCATCGGTTACGGCTCGGCTGACCTGAAATACCCGATCATCTCCGGTCAGGACGCCGAAGTGCCCTCGATCAAGGCGATCATTGCCGGCGAACAGTATTCGACCGTTTACAAGGATACGCGCGAACTGGCTCGCGTGACCGCTGATCTCGTTGATTCCGTGTTGAGCGGCAACGAGCCGGCAGACCTCGACACCAGCACATATGACAATGGCTCGAAGGTTGTTCCGTCCAAGTTGCTCACGCCTTATGAAGTCGATGTGAACAACTACAAGGAACTGGTCGTCGATTCCGGCTATATTTCGGAAGCCGACCTGCAGTAATCCATTACTAACCAAGCTTGGGCTTCGCAATTTTGCGGAGCCCATCTTTCCCCCGCTGGACATTTGCCGCGCACAGCGTCGCAGCGTCCATCAAGGCGAGTAGAGCATGAGCAAGACCATTCTGGAGATGCGCAGCATCACCAAGACCTTTCCCGGCGTGAAGGCGCTTTCTGACGTCAATCTCGACGTGCAGGAAGGCGAAATTCACGCCATTTGTGGGGAAAACGGGGCCGGCAAATCCACCTTGATGAAGGTGTTGAGCGGCGTTTATCCGCATGGCTCCTATGACGGCCAGATCATCTATCAGGGTGAAGAGCAGCACTTCAAGTCGATCCGCGACAGTGAGCATAAGGGCATCGTCATTATCCATCAGGAGTTGGCGCTGGTTCCGCTGCTCTCGATTGCCGAAAACATCTTTCTAGGCAATGAGCAGGCCAAAAACGGTGTCATCGACTGGGATGAAACCCGCGATGGTGCGCGCAAGCTGCTTGCCATGGTGGGGCTGAGCGAAGACCCGGACACGCTTGTCACCAATATCGGTGTTGGCAAACAGCAGCTTGTCGAGATCGCCAAGGCGCTCTCCAAGCAGGTGCAATTGCTCATTCTAGACGAGCCGACCGCATCCTTGTCCGAGAAGGACAGTCAGGCGCTGCTGGACCTGCTGCTCGAATTCAAGAAGCAGGGCATTACCTCGATCATTATCAGCCACAAGCTGAACGAAATTTCGCGCATTGCCGACCGCGTGACCGTGATCCGCGACGGCAAGACCATTGAAACGATGAATACCGACCAGATCACTGAAGACCGGATTATCACCTCGATGGTGGGACGCTCGCTCGAGGACCGATATCCGGCCCGCACGCCGCATGTGGGCGACGTGGTGCTGGAGGTGAAGAACTGGAATGTGTTCCACCCACAGCACCGCGACCGTCAGGTGATCAAGGATGTCAATATCACCCTGCGCAAGGGTGAAGTGGTGGGCATTGCCGGGCTGATGGGCTCGGGACGCACCGAATTTGCCATGAGCATTTTCGGCAAGTCCTATGGCCAGAAAATTTCTGGCGACGTTTACATGAACGGACAGAAGGTGGACACCGGAACGGTGGACCGGGCCATCAAGCATGGCATTGCTTATGCTACTGAAGACCGCAAGACCTATGGTCTCAATCTTATCGACCATATCAAGCACAACACCACTGTCGCCAACCTGCTAGGCGTGTCGCGCTGGGGCGTGATCGATGATCTGGCCGAAATGGATGTGGCCAATGATTATCGGAAAAAGACCAATATCCGTTCATCGAGCATCTATCAGGTGACGGGCAATCTCTCGGGCGGCAACCAGCAGAAGGTTGTGCTGTCAAAATGGCTGTTCGCCAATCCGGATGTGCTCATTCTCGACGAGCCGACGCGTGGCATCGACGTGGGCGCGAAGTATGAAATCTACACGATCATCAATCAGCTTGCCGCACAGGGTAAGGCCATTCTGGTGATCTCCTCGGAAATGCCCGAACTGCTCGGGATTACCGACCGACTCTACGTAATGAATGAAGGCCGCATCGTGGGCGAAATGCCGACCAGCGAGGCGAGCCAGGAAAAGATCATGCGCTCCATCGTGCGCGCTGAAGGAAAGGCATCATGACGACAGAAACTGTACCGACCGGAGCCCCGGCCGATCAGGCCAAGAGCCAGGAACTGACGCTGATCGGCGCGCTGCGCGCCAATATGCGTGATTATGGGCTCCTGCTGGCGCTCATCCTCATCATGCTGTTCTTCCAGTATTTCACCAATGGCGTGCTGTTCAAGCCGGTGAACCTGACGAACATCATCCTGCAGAATTCTTACATCATCGTGATGGCTCTGGGCATGTTGCTGGTCATCGTGGCCGGCCATATCGACCTTTCGGTTGGTTCTGTGTCCGGCTTTGTCGGGGCTTTGGCGGCCATGCTGATGATCGGCTGGAAATTCCCGCCGGAGCTGGCATTTCTGGCCAATCCAATCATTGCGGGCGCAATTTGTCTCGTGGCCGGTGCGGTGATCGGCGCGGCACAGGGCTATATTATTGCCTATCACAAGGTTCCCGCGTTTATCGTGACGCTTGCCGGCATGCTGATCTTCAAGGGTCTGTCGCTGGCTATTCTGGGCGGCAAGTCGGTTGGTCCGTTCCCGGCTGAATTCCAGCTGCTGTCGGCAGGTTTTATTCCCGATCTGATCGGGCCGACGACAATGCCATGGCTGGCGGAAAATGGTCAGAACGTTGTGTTGCACACGACCACGATGGTGATCGCCATCATCGCTGTGGTGGCCAATGTGTTCTTCTCGATCCGCACGCGCGCGCGCCGTAAGGCACGTGGCTATGATGTTGAGCCGTTCAGCCTGTTCGTGATCAAGAATGTGGTGATCGTCGCGCTCGTCATGTTCTTTGCCTATATGCTGGCATCCTATCGCGGACTGCCAAACGTGCTCATGGTCATGGGCGTGCTGATTGCCGGCTTTATCTTCCTCACCAAGAAGCTGACCTTTGGACGCCGCATCTATGCGCTGGGCGGCAATCTCAAAGCGGCGTCGCTTTCGGGTATCAAGACCGAGCGGACCACGTTCTATATCTTCGCCATCATGGGGGCGCTGGCGGCTCTCGCGGGCATGATCTATGCCGCACGCCTCAATTCGGCGACGCCGAAGGCCGGACAGGGTCTGGAGCTGGACGTGATCGCGGCTGTGTTCATCGGTGGTGCTTCGGCGCTGGGCGGCGTTGGCCAGGTGGCTGGCGCGGTGATTGGTGCGTTCATCATGGGTGTGATGAACAATGGCATGTCGATCATGGGCGTCAATATCGACTGGCAGCAGATGATCAAGGGCGTGGTGCTGCTCGCAGCCGTGTTCTTCGATCTCTACAACAAGAACAAATCGGCCTGATTTTTTGAGGCTGAATGGTTTGCGGCCGCCGGGGAAACCCGGCGGCCTTTTTGTTTAAGCGAGATGATTGAGCTGGCGGATGGTTCCTGCGTGGAGGAACCATGCGCGGTTGAAAAGGCTCAGCGCAAGCGGATTGGGCAGTCGGATATCGGCGGGACCGGGAAGTGGCACGGCGTCCGGATCGAAGGCCCTGTCGATCTGGCAGACAAAAACGAGAATAACGCCTCGGGCGCGGGCGAAGCCGGACAGGGCCTCAACCTGATGCTGAAGCGGCGGATTGGTCCGCTTCTGGTCGAGGAGTTGGAGATAATCCACGACAGCCAGCGTGCCGCTCGGGGCGGTTGCGAGGCGCGTTATGATGTGATCGGCGGAGATGGCGTCCGAGCAATCGACCCCGAGGCTTGGCGCGAAGCGGGCGAGGTCGGGCGGCATTGTGGACAGCCGCTCGGCGATGTCGCGCGGCGTATAATCGAGCGAAAAGATATGGGCCGGATTACCGGCAGCAAGGGCGGCGAGGGCGAGTTGCAGCGCGAGCAGGGTTTTTCCCTGACGCGGCCGCGCCGCGATCAGCACGAGTTCGCCCGGTTCGAGCAAGGCATGCAGACGTATTGGGTCGGCGCCAATCTCGGAGTGCTTTGAAGCGAGAAGGCTCCAGCTCGAAAAGCCTTCGGCGATTGCAACGCGATCAAGGGCGGCGTGGAGGGGTATGGCGTCGGCGCGCGCCTGTAATCTGGCACTGCGCTTGAGGCGGTGTATGGGTGCAGATAGCAGCATAATATGCTCCAGTCGTTGCTGGCTCCGGCAATCCCTCCTTATGCCGTCACACGACGGGGCGATGTTTTTGAATAGACGGTCCGGCAGGAAGACTGCTTCCCCGATGGAGGGAGGAGGCGTGGACCGCGCCTAACGTCAGGCTAGCCGATTCGAGACCGGAAAGGCGAGGGGGCGGAACCGGCAAAAGATATGGGCTCTGTTCTGAAGCTCTTTTGCTGATGCGGAAGCGGGCCTCCATTGTCCTTGTCGCGAGCGGTGCCTAAATCGTCAGGGGGACGTGGGAGGTTATGATGCGAACGATCATGATGGATGTGGATGGCGTTCTTGTTTGCGGGCGGCCGCAGGATGGGGCGCATCTGTTTACCGATCTGGAGCGGGATCTGGGGATCAGGCTGGATGTGTTGCAGCGCGAATTCTTTGTGCCGCGCTGGCCGGACATTGTGACGGGCAGGAAGCCACTGGCTCCCGAATTGGAAGCGGTGCTTGCAAGGATCGCGCCGGATGTGTCTGCCGAGACGCTGATTGACTACTGGTTTCGCAACGATTCCCGCATTGATCCGGCGGTTCTGGCGGCCATGGGCGCTTGCCGGGAGCGGGGTGAAACGGTGTTCCTCGCGACAAATCAGGATCATCGGCGCGCGCGCTATCTCATGGAGAATATGGGGCTTGCGGCGCATGTGGATGGGATCATCTATTCGGCTCAGTTGGGGTATCGGAAGCCGAGCCGGGAGTTCTTCGCGCTGGCGACGCAAAAGGCGGGGGCCGCTATCGAGGACATCGTGTTCATCGATGACAGTGAGGATAATGTTCTGGCGGTGCGTGCCTTTGGCTGGGCCGCTGTGCATTGGGTGCCGGGCATGAACATGGCCGCGACACTCACTGCTCGCTGAGGCTCAGAAGCGGTAGCAGGCTTCAATATTGTTGCCATCTGGATCGAGGACGAAGGCGCCGTAGTAGTTGCCGGCGCCTTGGCGCGGGCCGGGGGCGCCGTTGTCCGTGCCGCCATTGGCGAGGGCAGCTTGGTGGAAGGCGTGGACCATGGCCTCGTCCTTGGCACGGAAGGCGACATGCATCTGGTTGATGCCGGGGCGGGAACCTTCGACCCAATAGGAGGGGCGGGTGGTGCCGATCCAGAGATAGGGAATGGGCTCTTGGGCGCTTTTGCCAAGGAGGAAGGCCTCTGCGCCATTGTCGGCGGTTTGCAGGCCCAGTGCCGCCGCGATGGCGTCGTAGAAGCGGCGGGCTTTGGCGAGATCGGTGACGACGATGCCGGTATGGTCAAACATGCTGAACCTCCGCATTGCATCTTGGGTCAATGCGGGCGGGCCGGGGGCGTTCCCTAGCTTTCGACTTCCGCATCCGGGCGGGCACCCCATTCGGACCAGGAGCCGTCATAGACGGCGATCTGCTTTGCCCCGGCCTGTTCCAGAGCCAGAGCGAGGACGACGGCGGTGACGCCCGAGCCGCAGGAGGTGATGATCGGCTTGCCGAGATCGACGCCGCGTTCATCGAACAGGCTGCGCAGGGCTTCGGGGGATTTCATGGCCCCGTTTTCGGTGAGCAGGCCCACAGGGACATTGAGGCTATTGGGGATATGGCCCGACTTGAGGCCAGCGCGCGGTTCGGGTGCTTCGGCGTGAAAGCGGGGCGCGGGGCGGGCGTCGAGAATCTGAACAGTGCCGTCTTTGGAGCGGGCTTTGACCAGATCGAAATTGGCAACCGCTTCGGGATTGAAATCGGTATTGAAGGTGGCGCGGTTGCGTTTGACGAGGCCGGTTTCTGTAGGGCGACGCTCGGCGCGCCATTTGGGGCCGCCACCTTCGAGGATCAGCACATTCTTTGCGCCGAAGGTGCGGAAGGTCCACCAGACGCGGGGCGCGGTAAACATGCCGATTTCGTCATAAACGACGATTGTGCTGGCTTCGTTGATGCCAAGGGCACCGACTGCGCGGGCAAACTCGGCTGGCGAGGGCAGCATATGGGGCAGGTCGGTGCTCGTGTCGGCAATGCCGTCTATGTCGAAGAATACGGCGCCGGGGATGTGTCCCGCGAGATATTCGGCTTGGGCATTGCGGCTGGATGCGGGCATGTGCCAGCTGCCATCAACGACAACGAGACCTGGATCGGAAAGATGCTCGGCGAGCCATGCTGTGGTAACGAACGGACCAGACATAGGTATGTCTCCATAGCTCACGATGCGCTGTAGCTAGCGCCGCTATGGTATGCACCGCAAGGGGCTTAAGGGCATAACACCCATATAGTGATCGGTCAGCTAGTGCGGCAGGACAAGCAGGTCACGGCCTGCAAGGTGGATGAAGACTTTATCGCTTCGGCTGGGCGGAGCAACGGCCTGATCGTTAAATGTGTCGACATGGACCTGAGTGCTGCCGAGATCGACATGGACGCGGATCACCGAGCCCAGAAAGCTGACATCGAGCACGGTGCCCGGTAGCGCGATGTCGTGGCCTGGACGCTGGGTCAGAGCCAGCATTTCGGGGCGTGCTGCCAGGTTGATTTCATCACCACTCGCGGTGTGATAGGGTAGGGAAGGCAGATGGACGGGTGTGCCTGCGAGAAGCACTTCGCCTGACTGACGATTGACGATCCTTCCTGGGATGGTGTTGAGCTGGCCGACAAAGGTGGCGGCGAAGCGGGTGGCGGGCTTGTTATAGATGTCGTGCGGCGTGCCCATCTGCTCGATATTGCCCGCATTCATGACGACGACGCGATCGGAGATGGAGAGCGCTTCTTCCTGATCGTGGGTGACGAATAGCGTTGTGATGCCCAATTCACGCTGAATGGCGCGGATTTCTTCGCGCAGCGAAACGCGGATTTTGGCGTCGAGCGCCGAGAGCGGTTCATCGAGCAGCAGCAGGCGTGGCTTGGGCGCGATGGCGCGCGCCAGGGCGACGCGCTGCTGCTGGCCGCCGCTCATTTCGTAAGGGAAGCGCTTTTCGTAGCCGGGCAGCCCGATGAGTTTCAGCATCTCCTCGACGCGGGCGCGACGCTCATCGCGGGCTATCCCGGCGACCTTGAGGCCGAAGGCGATATTGTCGCCGACATTGAGATTGGGGAACAGGGCATAGGCCTGAAAAACCATGCCCAGTTTGCGCTGATTGGGGCGGAGATGGGTAATGTCCTGCCCGTCGACGCTGATGCTGCCGGCAGTGGGCGTCTCAAAGCCCGCGATCATGCGCAGGATGGTGGTTTTGCCGCAGCCGGAGGGGCCGAGCAAGGAGATGAATTCGCCTTTGGCGAAGCCAAAGCTGACGCCTTTCACGACCTGAGTGGTGCCGTAGTTCTTGGTCAGCGCATCGACGCGGAGGAAATTTTCGTCGGTCATGGTCAATCCGTCCGGGCAGAAGTGCGGGGGGCGAAGCGGCCGAGCACGTTGATCATGCCCATAGCGCCCCAGGTGATGATGAAGGAGAGAATGGCAAGCGCGGAGGGCTCATAGGCGCGGTTGGCCCCGACATTCTGCAGATAGGGCCCGAAGGCGGGCCGGTTGAGGAGGCTCGCAATGGTGAATTCGCCGATGACAATGGCGAAGGTTAGGAAGGCCCCGGAGAGCACGGCGATCAGGATATTGGGCAGGATGATGCGGGCAATGATGGTAGCGGTGGACGCGCCCATGATCTGCGCAGCGTCGGTCAAGGTCTTGATATCGATGGTGCGCATGCCGGTATCGACGGCGCGATACATATAGGGCAGAGCGAGCGTCACATAGCCGAAGGTGAGGAGGATATCGGTGCCGAAGGTCGAGCCGGTGAAGGGGATCAGCGAGGAAGAATTGTAGAGGCGGATATAGCCATAGACGAGGACGATGGCGGGAATGATCAGCGGCAGGAGTGTGATGAACTCCATCAGCGGGCGCAGATGGGGCAGGCGCAGGCGGACGAAATAGACCGCTGGAACGACGATCAGAATGCCGACCACGATGGCGAAAAGGCCCACCAGCGTCGAATAGCCGAAGGTGGCCTGAAAGTTGGGGTCGGAAAAGACCGAGGTGTAGCTATCGAAGCTGTAATAGCCGCGCCGCATCTTGAGCGAAAATTCAAAGGTGGCGATGAGCGGCACGAGGAAATAGGCGGCGCCGAGGCCAAAAATCACCCAGGCCCAGACCTTTGACTGTTTCATCGCATCCACCTTTCGGCGCGGGCGGAAATGACGAGATAGATGATGTTGGCTAGCGCGGTGATGGCGATCATGCCCAGCGCGAGCGCGGCACCGAGACCGGGATTTTGCAGGGCGTCGCCGCGGATCTGCGCATAGAGCAGGATGGGCACGATGTTGAGCGAAGAGCCGGTGAGCGCATAGGCGGTGGCGATGGCGCCAAAGGCATTGGCGAAGAGCAGCGACAGGGTGCCGAGGAAGCTGGGCCAGATGATGGGCAGGCCGACATAGCGCCAGAATTGCCAAGTGGAGGCGCCGAGCGTTTGCGCGGCTTCGCTCCACTCTTTCTTGAGGCCGTCGATGGCGGGGGCGATCATCAGCACCATGAGCGGAATCTGGAAATAGAGATAGGTGAGGGTGAGGCCCCAAAAGGAGAGGAGATTGAAACCGGCGCGATAGATGTCGATGTCGAAGACTGTTTTGAGAATGATGGTGACGAGGCCAAGCCGCCCAAGCGTCGAAATAAAGGCGAAGGCCAGCGGCACGCCGGCGAAATTGGACGCGACGCCCGAAAAGGTCATGACGGCGGAGCGCAGCGGCGCGGGCAGGCGACCGCGAATGATGGCGAGCGCGATGGCGAGGCCGATCAGTGCGCCGATAAGGGCTGAAGCGCCGGAAATGCGGATGGAAATCCAGTAGGCGGCGAGGATTTGCTCGTTGAAAAGCCCGGCAATATTCTCGAAGGTGAACTGCCCGTCGCGGCCGATAAAGGCGGCGCCGATGAGGTAGAGCGTGGGCAGAATGAGGAACATCACCGCGAAGATGACGAAGGGCGCGACGCCCAGCCATTCGAGGGAAAGGCGGCGGCGGGGGGTGGAGGCGGTGGCTAGTGCGTTGGTCATCGTCGCGTCAGAACCCCGATCGCTCAACAATCGTCACCACCGGGCTTGTCCCGGTGGTCCATTCGGCGCCGCATGGATTGCCCGGTCAAGCCGGGCAATGACGGCGTGGAGAGATGGAGTTGCCTCCGCCACATGATGCGGCGGAGGTGTATTTCCGGCTCTACTGAACGTTGGCACCGACGGTGGAGTCCCAGCCAGTGGTGATGACTTCCTTGGCGGCGTTCTGCTGCTCGATGGTCGGGAAGACGGCCTTGGCATAGGCTTCAGCCGGCGGGAGGGCGTCGAGCATGTCCTGCGGGATCAGGCCGGCTTCGGACATGGCGTTGAAGCGGATCGGGTGGCAATAGCCCTTGAGCCAGCCGAGCTGACCTTCATCGGAATAAAGGTATTCCATCCAGAGCTTGGCGGCGTTGGGGTGTGGCGCATAGGCCGAGATGGCCTGAACGTAAACGCCAGCGACGACGCCGCTGTTCGGGACGACGATTTCGGCTTCCGGATTGCCTTCAAAGCTGTCGCGCCAGGCGAGCAGGTTATAGTCCCAGGCGACGAGGATCGGCGTGGTGCCCTGAGCCACCGACGCGGCCTTGCCGATCACTGGAACGAAATTACCTGCATCGTTGACGGACTTGAAGAAGTCGAGCCCGGCCTGGGCTGCGCCTTCGTCTGCACCGGTCTGGGCGAGGCCAGCGGCGTAAACCGACTGGATAGCCTGAGCAGAGGCGCGCGGATCGCCAGCAATGGCGACGCCGTTGGCGTATTCGGGATTGGTCAGGTCGGACCAGTCAGACGGCATAGTGGACACAAGGTCCTTGTTCACGAGGAACGCCATGACGCCGTAATAGTCGCCGTACCAATAGCCATCAGCATCTTTGGCATCGTCGGGGATCTCGTCCCAGGTCGAGACCTTGTAGGGTTGAAGCAGGCCTTCATCCTTGGCAGCAGGGCCAAAGGCGAGGCCGATGTCGAGCACGTCGGGGGCCTGCGGGCCGGTATTGCCCTTGTTGGCGCGCACGGCTTCGAGCTCGTCGGCCGAGCCGGCATCGGGGTTGAGTTCGTTGACATTGATGCCAGGATATTTGGCCTTGAAGCCAGCGATCACGTCGCCATAGCCGCACCAGTTATGGGGCAGGGCGATGGTGGTGAGCTGGCCCTCGGCCTTGGCGGCTTCGTAAAGCGCGTCGAGGTCGGTCTGGGCGAAAACGGGGGCCGAAAGGCTGAGTACCGTCAGAACGGAAACGGAGGCAGAAAGGGCATGCTTGAAGGTCATGATTGACTCCCTGATGATCTTTCGAGAGCACCCGATTGGCGGTTGCCCTGGCGAATGGAGCGAGGGAGTAGAGGGGCTACATGACGGCGCGATGACGGATTTTTGACACTGGGGCGACGCGGCTAAGGCAGTGCCGCATTGCCCAGAAACCGGTGCTTGCGCCTATCTGCCCTTCTGCTCGCGCCCTCCCAGTCGCAACCGCAGATTGCTCCTTTGTGACAGTTTCGTCCAGATGGTCAAAAAATCGGAATTTTAGCGTACCGGGCCGGAGCTCTGGCGGAGCACCAGCTCCACCGGCCAGAGTTCATGCACATCTTCGACAGGCTTTCCGGCGAGAACCTGCGCAATCAATTCGGCAATACGCGTGCCGGCCTGCCGCATGGAGGAGCGGGTCGTCGACATGGTGGGGTACATGTTGTCGGCGTTGAGATAGGGGAAGACGTCGTCATGAGCGATCATGGAAACATCCTGCCCCAGTTCCAGCCCGGCCTGACGGATGGCGCGGAAAATGCCTAGCGCTGTCATCATCGAGCCAGCAAGAAACGCCGTTGGGCGCGGGCGGCGCTCCAGCATGGCCTGCGCCATGCGGAAAGCGATCTCGTCGGTGAAGACCGTGTTGACCATGAGGGCCCTGTCGGCCTTGAGGCCGCGGGCTGCCAGAGCGTTGCGATAGCCCTGCTCGCGATGTTCGGAAAAGGTGCGGCCCTTAATGCCATTGAACAGGGCGATACGTTCATGGCCAAGGTCGAGCAGGTGATTGGTGGCGCGCTCCAATGCGCCCAGATTGTCGATGTCGAGCCAGGCGACCGGATGGCCGATGTCGGTGCGTCCGTGGAGCACAAAGGGAATGCCAAGATCGAGCAGGAGCGTGGCGCGCTCGTCTTTGAGTGTAGGCGAATGTAGCACCACGGCGTCGACCTTCTGGCTGGCGGCGAGGCGGCGATAGGTGGCCACTTCCTCTTCATAGCTGGAAACGGTGGAGACGAGCAGGTCAACTTCTTCGCGTGCCATGCGCACACCGAGACCGCCGAGAAATTCACTCGTATGGGGCCCAAATTCATCGACGCCGCGCAAAATCATACCCACCGCGCCTGCGCGTCCCGTGGCGAGGCGGAGGGCGCTCGCATTGGGACGATAGCCCAATCGGGTCGCCGCTTCAGCGATCCGCTTGCGTGTCGCTTCGTTGACCTCGGGATAGCCATTGAGGGCGCGGCTGACCGTGGTCTGCGACAGGCCAAGATGTTCGGCTAGGTCTTTCAGTCTCATAGCGGCATTGGGCCCAAATGGTTTGTCTCCCCGCGAGCACGTTTGGCGCGCAAAAGGCGGGAATAGCTTGCCATTAGGGCAGGCGACGCCCTTTGAACAGGGGCTGTCGCCATCTCCTCCGAAGATCATTCAAAGCGATTTCAAATTTTTAGGCAAGAGGGCGAAATCGTTTCAGATTTTTGAGGTGCGTACATCATGTCGAAAGTGTCAGAAATTAACACCTCCGAGCGCGATGCGACTTTAAGTATATGAAATATAACGTTCTATTTGAGTGTGGGCTCGAATATCCTAAGATTTCATATTGGCCCTGCTTGACAGAAATCTGCCGCTCTGGTTCCTTTTCATTCAAAGCGCTTTAAAACTGAACGCTGAACGGATCAGTCGAAGTGCTTTTTGATGGGAGGGGGCTTGGCCGGGCGCGGTGTAGCGCGTGGCCTTCTGTATGCGCCTTCCCGAACCGCGATCTTTCGGGAGGATTCTTATGACGCTGAAAAAACTGCTCGTTACGATGATGGCGAGCGTGACGCTGGTGGGTGGTGCTGCCCAAGCCGCGGAGCTTTCCATCGTGTCGGGCGACACTGGCACCGGCCTGGCTTTCCTGCGCAGCCAGCTCGACAAGTTCGAGGCCGATACCGGCCACACCGTAACCGTCGTGCCCATGCCGTCCTCGACCTCTGACCAGTTCGGTCAGTATCGCCTGTGGCTGGCCGCCGGAAACACAGATATCGACGTCTATCAGACCGACGTGATCTGGGCGCCGCAGCTTGCCGATCAATTCCTCGACCTGACCGAAGCTGCCGCCGATATTGCCAGCCAGCACTTCCCCTCGATTATCGAGTCGCAGACCGTGGACGGCAAGCTCGTGGCCCTGCCGGCCTTCACCGACGCTCCGGCGCTGTTCTACCGCTCAGACCTGCTGGAAAAGTACGGCAAGTCTGTGCCGACCACCTGGGCTGAGCTGGAAACCACAGCCAAGGAAGTGATGGACGGCGAGCGCGCCGAGGGCAATCAGGACATGTGGGGCTTTGTCTTCCAGGGCAATGCCTATGAAGGTCTGACCTGTAATGCCCTTGAATGGGTCATGTCCAATGGCGGCGGCCAGATCGTGGAGGCTGACGGCACTATCTCGATCAACAATGAAAAGGCGGCTGCCGCTATCGACCGCGCTGCGACCTGGATCGGCACGATCTCGCCGGAAGGCAACCTTGCCTATCAGGAAGAAGAGAGCCGTGGCGTCTGGCAGCTCGGCAATTCGGTGTTCATGCGCAACTGGCCTTATGCCTATGCGCTGGGCAATGGCGACGACTCTGCCGTTAAGGGCAAGTTTGACGTAGCGCCGCTGCCCGCAGGTGATGCGGAAGGCGCTCGTTCGGCTGCAACGCTGGGCGGCTGGAACGTAGCGGTTTCCAAGTACTCGCAGAATCCTGATGCCGCCATCGAACTGGCCAAGTATCTGGCTTCGGCTGAAGTGCAGAAGGAACGCGCCATCGAGCAGTCGAACCTGCCCACTATCGAGGCGCTCTATGACGACGCCGACGTGCTGGCCGCTTCGCCCTTCATGGCCAATTGGAAGGAAATCTTCCAGAACGCTGTGCCACGTCCATCTGCTCCGACCAAGACCGATTACAACGAGGTTTCCTCGCTGTTCTGGAGCGCGGTCCACAATACGCTGTCGGGCAATGGCTCCGCTGCCGAGAATCTCGAAGTTCTCGAAGCTGACCTGACCGATCTCAAGGGCAGCGGCTGGTAAGTCCTCGCCAGCCCGCCCAAAAGCCCCTCCCGGTTTGCCCCGGGAGGGGTTTGTGATCAGGCGAGCGGATAGCCGTCGCTAGAGGCGCCGTTCGTTCCCAAGCGTGACGACCCGGCAGGGGGAGCAAATGACGACAGACGCAATGTCGGCCGCGACGACAAGGCCCAGGCGGGCCGAGCGGTCGGAACTGATGAAACAGCGTGTGGCTGCGGCCCGCTGGTTTCTCCTGCCTATGATGGCAGCTCTTGCAGTGGTGGCCGGCTGGCCGCTGCTGCGCTCCATCTGGTTTTCTTTCACCGATGCTTCGCTGACCGATCTTTACGGGTCCGAATTCATCGGCTTTGGCAATTACCTGCGCTGGAGCGTGCTCGAAAGCACGGGTGCGGTCCGCTATCGGGGCCTCCTGGTCGATCCGGCCTGGTGGAATGCCGTCTGGAACACGCTGCGTTTCGCGGTGATTTCGGTGAGCCTTGAAGCCGTGCTCGGCATGATCGTGGCGTTGGTGCTGAATGCCGAATTCAAGGGGCGCGGCATTGTGCGCGCCGCCATTCTCATTCCATGGGCCATTCCGACCATCGTCTCGGCCCGTATGTGGGGTTGGATGCTGAATGACCAGTTCGGCATCATCAACGACATCCTGCTCAATCTTGGGCTGATCAGTTCGAAAATTGCCTGGACCGCTAATCCGGAAACGGCGATGACCGCCGTGTTGATCGTCGATATTTGGAAGACGACGCCGTTCATGGCGCTGCTGGTCCTCGCCGGTTTGCAGATGATCCCCAAGGATATTTACGAAGCCGCCGAAATCGACGGTGTGCATCCGATCAAGCAGTTTTTCAAGATCACACTGCCGCTCGTGCGGCCCGCTTTGATGGTGGCGATCATCTTCCGCCTGCTCGATGCGCTGCGCATTTTCGACCTGATCTATGTGCTGACGCCCAACAGCGTTGCCACCAAGACCATGAGCGTGCTGGCGCGCGAAAATCTCTTCGACTTTGACAATTTCGCCTATGGCTCGGCCATGTCGACGCTGTTGTTCCTGATCATCGCGCTCATGACCATTCTCTATATCTGGCTGGGCCGCGTGCGTTTTGATGGGGGAGACCGCTAATGGGCGCGACATTCGATCTCTGGAAATTCACCAAAACGGTGCTGTTTTACCTGCTGGTTCTGGTCATCGTCGTGGTGTCGGTGTTCCCGTTCTACTACGCGATCATCACCAGCTTCAAAAGCGGCACGGATCTGTTCCGCGTCACCTATTGGCCGACCAATATCAGCTTCGCCAACTATGTTCAGGTGTTCAGCCAGGGTAGCTTCGTCCAGAACCTTTTGAACTCGGTGTTTGTCGCCACGGTGACAGTGCTGCTAGCGCTGTTCCTCGCCATTACAGCTGCCTTCGCGCTTTCCCGTGTCAATTTCTTCGGGCGCGGCCTGTTGCTGATGACCATTCTGGCCGTGTCCATGTTCCCGCAGATTGCGGTGCTGGCCGGGCTGTTCGAAGTCATCCGCATGCTGGGCATTTACAATACGCCCTGGGCGCTGATCTTCTCCTATACGATTTTCACTTTGCCCTTCACCGTGTGGGTGCTGACCACCTTCATGCGTGATCTGCCGGTGGAGATCGAGGAAGCGGCCATCGTCGACGGGGCGACGCCATGGGTCATCATCACGCGGGTGTTCATGCCGCTGATGTGGCCAGCTTTGGTCACGACGGGCCTACTCGCCTTTATCGGCGCGTGGAACGAATTCCTGTTCGCTTTGACCTTTACGTCGTCCAACACGACACGCACCGTGCCGGTGGCCATCGCGCTCCTGTCGGGCGGGTCTCAGTATGAAATTCCGTGGGGCATCATCATGGCCGCATCGGTGGTCGTCACCGTGCCGCTGGTGGTTCTGGTTCTCATCTTCCAGCGCAAGATCGTCAGTGGCCTGACGGCCGGCGGCGTGAAGGGCTAAGGGGTAATAAAATGGCAAGCATTGAGCTTCGCAACGTTCGCAAGTCCTTCGGCGCAGTCGAGGTCATCAAGGGTGTCGACCTGTCCATCAAGAAGGGCGAATTCATGGTTTTTGTCGGCCCTTCGGGCTGCGGCAAGTCCACGCTGCTGCGCCTGATTTCGGGGCTGGAAGACATCACGTCCGGCGACATGCTGTTCGACGGGCAGCGTGTCAATGCGTTGGCACCGTCCAAACGCGGCATCGCCATGGTGTTCCAGTCCTACGCGCTTTATCCGCATATGACGGTTTATGAAAACATGGCGTTCGGGCTGACGCTGGAAAAAGGCAAGGACAAGGACGAAATCCGCAGGCGCGTCGAAAAGGCCGCGGACATGCTGCAAATCCGGCAGTATCTCGACCGGCTGCCCAAGCAGCTCTCCGGCGGGCAGCGCCAGCGCGTTGCAATTGGGCGCGCTATTACGCGTGATCCGAAGGTGTTCCTGTTTGACGAGCCCTTGTCGAACCTCGACGCGGCGCTGCGTGTGGCGACCCGTATCGAAATCGCCAAGCTGCACGAAGGCATGCATGACGTTACCATGATCTATGTGACGCATGATCAGGTGGAGGCGATGACACTGGCTGACCGCATCTGCGTGTTGCGGGACGGCATTGTCGAGCAGGTCGGCACGCCCATGGAGCTATACGAAAAGCCAGACAGCGTTTTCGTCGCTGGGTTCATCGGCTCGCCGAAGATGAATTTCATCGCCGGGGACAAGGCGGATAACTTCGGCTGTGCGACACTCGGTATTCGCGGTGAGCACATGACCGTTCGGCCCGACGGCATTTGGGAAGGGCGTGTCATTCACACCGAAAATCTCGGGGCTGACACCTATGTTTACCTTGAAATGGGCACAGAAGAGCCCGTTGTGGTCAGGCTCGAAGGCGCAGCGCAATATAATAGCGGTGATGTGTTGCGGGTGTCGCCGATGGACGAGAAAATCCATCGCTTCGACGGAGCTGGAAAGCCAATCCGCTGAACAAGTATTTTTGAGATGGCGGTGCATAGCATCGCCATCTTGTCGATCCACTTTGGCCGTTCCCGCGAAAACGCGAGCCTCTGTAGCGCAACGGAGGTTCCCGCTTTCGTGGGAATGACACCGAGTATAAATGGCGGCATCCTCCCATTTTGTCGCCTTAGCAGGAGAATTTACTATGGCTATCCGTACCCTGGTCTGGGGCGAAAATGTTCACGAGCAAAAGAACAAGGTCGTCGCGGAAAACTATCCCAAGGGAATGCATAACCAGATCGCGTCGCTTCTGGCGTCCGATCCCAATATCTCGGTAAAGACCACGACCTTGCAGGAGCCAGAGCATGGCTGCACCGAGGAGGCTCTGGCCAATACCGATGTGCTTATCTGGTGGGGCCATGCCGCCCATGACAAGGTCGATGACGTGGTGGTCAAGCGCGTCATGGAGCATGTCTGGCAGGGCATGGGGCTGATTGTTCTCCATTCCGGCCATCATTCCAAAGTGTTCAAGGGCCTGATGGGTTCGCCCGCCAATCTGCACTGGCGCGAGGCTGGTGAGCGCGAGCGGCTCTGGGTGGTCAATCCCGGCCATCCTATCGCCAAGGGCCTGCCGCCCTATTTCGAGCTCGAATATGAAGAGATGTATGGCGAGCCCTTCAGCGTGCCGGAGCCGCTGGAAACGGTTTTCGTCTCCTGGTTCCAGGGGGGCGAAGTGTTCCGCTCGGGGCTGACCTATCGCCGCGGCGCGGGCAATATTTTCTATTTCCGTCCGGGCCACGAAACCTATCCGACCTATCACGACGCCAATGTTGGTCAGGTGCTGCGCAATGCGGTCAACTGGGCTTTTGACGGAACGCGCCACGCGCATCTGATGAAGGCGCCGAATACGCCGGTTGGCGAGGCGATTGAAAAGATCGAAGAGCGTGGCGCGAAGCTGTCGGCCTCCGATCATGCGGGCGAAGTGAAGAAATAGGCTGTTGTCCCTCCCGTCGTCATTGCCCGGCTTGTCCGGGCAATCCATTTCGCCTAGGGCGCTATAAGAAAGATAGATCAGCCGGTCCTCGGGTCAGGCCCGAGGATGGCCGGGTGATGACGTTGGGTGAGAATGCGGTTCATTTCCCTCAAGGAATGGCCGTTGTGCGTTGCAAGCGGGCTGGGTGCCCAAGGAATAAAAATATGCGGATCCTCATCTTGGGAACCGGCGGCATGGCCAATACTCATGCCAAGCATTTTGCAGCCATCGAGGGGGTGACCCTTGTTGGCGGTGTCGATGTGGACCCCGCGCGGGTCGAGGCGTTCAACGCGACACATGGTATTGAGCGCGGCTTCGGCTCGCTGGATGCCGCGCTTGCGTGGGGCGAGTTCGACGCGGTAGCCAATGTCACGCCTGACAGCATCCACCATCCGACGACGATGGCGGCGCTCGCTGCCGGCAAGCATGTGTTTTGCGAAAAGCCACTGGCGACCGATTATGCCAAGGCCATGGAAATGACCGAGACGGCCGAGCGGCTGGGTCTGGTCAATATGGTGAACCTCACCTATCGCAATGTCGCGCAATTGCAGAAGGCCCGCGAGATCGTGATGTCTGGGGCTGTCGGCACGGTCAAGCATTTCGAGGCGAGCTATCTGCAAAGCTGGCTGGTGTCCAAGGCCTGGGGCGATTGGCGTACGGAAAGCCAGTGGCTGTGGCGGCTGTCAAAGAAGCACGGCTCCAATGGCGTGCTCGGAGACATTGGCGTGCATATTCTTGACTTTGCCGCCTATGGCGCGGGCAGCGATTTTTCCAAGGTTTTCTGCCGTCTCGAAACTTTCGACAAGGCCGAAGGCAATCGGATCGGTGAGTATGACCTCGACGCCAATGATAGTTTTGCCATGACGGCGCAGCTTGAAAATGGCGCGCTGGGTGTGATCCATGCGACGCGCTGGGCGACGGGCCATTTCAACGAATTGCGCCTGCGCGTCTATGGTGAAAAGGGCTCGGTGGAAGTCCAGCATCGCCATGATTGGTCCAAACTCTTCACCTGCCTTGGGGATGATGCGGAGACGGGGACATGGACTGAGGTTGAGGTCGATCCCGTGCCCACCAATTACCAGCGCTTCGTTGACGCGGTGCGCATGGGCAAAAATCTTGAGCCCAGTTTCCGCCATGCCACCAATATCCAGAAGGTACTGGATATGGGCACCATTACAGACCGTGACCGAATGGAGCATTCAGTCTAATGAAAGGGCGCCGCGTCGGCGCCCTTTCTTTTTGTCAGTCGAGCAGGGCATTGCTGTACCAGCGCGTAAAGTCTGGCGCTGCCGCTAGCGGGGCGCCATCTATATCCACAAGCGCGCCAGCGGCGAAGAGGAACTCTCCCAGATCGATCATCATCTGATCGTTGAAGCGCCCAATCGTTCCGTCCTCCGCCATGAGATAGTGACCCTCAACCATGATCTGCATGGATCGCTCAACAAGCTCTCGCTGGTCTGCCAGTTCGGGCGCGGCAGCGATGAGAATGCCCGCTGCTTCGGCGGGGTGCCCCACGGCGTAAGCATAGCCCGCCTTCGTGGCCGCGATGAAAGCGTTGGCGGTATCTGGGCGCTCCGAAAGGAAATCGGCATCAGCCGCGAGCAAAATCGTGTGTTGATCGGGAATACCGTAATCGGCATAGCGGAAGCTGCCGATGTCAGTTTTGGCCAGCTCGTTTTCGACACCCTGCCAGGTCAGCACCTCGAGGGTAAAGTCGATCTCGCCCGCGCGGAGCGCGTCATAGACCGAACCGTTGAACGTGCCGGTCTGATAGACAGGTTCGCCGCCATCCTGCGCGATCATCTGGTCGACAATGGCCTTTTCCCAACTCGTGCCGAAACCGCCATAGCGCTTGCCCTCAAGATCGCGGGGGCTAGAGATTTCATCGCCGGAAAAAGCGAGCCGTCCGGTCTCGGTCTGGATGACTGCATAGACACCAACGGCATCAAGACCACGCGCTTTTGCCGTATAGAAATCGAGCACGCCAAAGGCGGCGATGTCGCCCGACGCTTGACCGAACTCAAAGGGCAGAATTGCCACATCGAGTCCTGCTTCCTGGTAGAGGCCCAGTGCGTCGGCCACGTAAAGGCCGATGAAATTGGTGTTCGGCGTCCAGTCCAGCGTGACGGTGACCCGCTCTGCAGCCAGGGTCGGGCTGGCGATTAGCGCGGTCATAATGGCAACGCGACCAAAGGTGGAAGGCATGTGTGCATCCTTGAAAAAGTCGATTGATAGATCGATCCGGATGCGAGGGATTGGCTGCGACGTTTGCCCGGCGAAATACCAGGCAAAGGACGACAGGACATGATGTGGCGATGCGTATTCAGCATTCCATCTCGCTCCGCTGGCATTATCCAGATCAGCTTGAGGGTTCGCAGCGCTGCCGCATCTCAGCTTCCGGTAGGAAGCACCCCTGTGGACGCACAAGGTCTAGCGGGCATGGCACGCAAAGGCAATGGGGGCGGCATAACTGAATTTGCGCCTCTATCCGGCGCGGCGTGCAACCGGGGCGGGGTGATGCGAATTATCTGCTGACGGACACAATGGAGCGTCACATGTCTATTCTCTGGGCTATTATTATCGGCTTTTTTGCTGGCGTTATCGCCAAGTGGATTACCCCGGGCGACAACAAGCCGTCGGGGTTTATTCTCACCACGGTGCTGGGCATTGTCGGCTCGGTGCTCGCGACCTGGCTCGGTCAGCAGATTGGCTGGTATAGCCCCGGCGATGGCGCGGGTTTCATCGCGTCTATTGTCGGCGCCGTGATTATCTTGCTGATCTGGGGGCAGTTGGCGCGCCGACGCTAAAGTGCTGGCATGCAAGAGTTTGAAGGGCACCGCGAGGTGCCCTTTTCATTCCAAAGTGATTGGCCATTGAGGAACTGCACGGCATGGCAGCTGGTTGAGAGGTCAGGAGGGCAGACCAAGATGAGCCGGACCTTTTTAATTGTCGACGACGAGCCGATTGTGCGGATGGAAATTGTCGAGCTGATACGCCAGAACGGCTTTGACGCCATTGAGGCCGGATCTACGGCGGAAGCGCTCAGCATGCTGCAACAGGCAGGTGATGCATTTTTTGGGCTGATTACCGACGTTAACATGCCCGGCACGCGTAACGGCATGGTACTGGCCAATCACGTCCGCACTGTCTGGCCGCATATCAGGGTGATTGTGGTTTCCGGTGGGCGGAAGCCTTTTTCGGGCGAATTGCCCGATAACACTGCCTTCATCGCCAAGCCGTGGCGGCCTGAACAGATCGTAATGGCATTGGGCCAGTCATAAAAAAAAGGCGCCCGGAAGCGCCCTTTTGGTTGTTTGGCTATCTCTTACTGAATGCCGAACATGGTCTTTGCGGCCTGCTCGGCAGCATCGCCAGCCTGCTTGATCTGCTCTTCGGTAAGACCGGCATTGCGGGCGGCGTCTTCGGCGGCCTTACGGGCATCGGCAACGGCCTGCAGCTTTTCTGCGTCGGTCAGCTGCATTTCCTCGACCTGCTGCTGAACCTGCTCAGTGGCCTGTTCCACGGTCATATTTGTGCCCGGAACCATTGTGTCTGCTGGGACTTCGAGCGTTGCCGCAGGGGCTTCTGACGGAGCCGGATCGGCCACAGGTGCCGTTTCAACAGCCGGAGCGGTTTCGGTCTGAGCTGCCGGAGTGGTGGTTTCCGCAGGCTGCTCGGGGTCGTTGCCGCAAGCGGCAAGAGTCAGCGTGACGGCAAGGGTGGCGGCGATTGCGAATGGCTTCATTTCAAAAACTCTGCTTCATCAGGGAAGGATGAGATCTCTTCACGAGACTGTGAGCGAAGTGGAATCCAATCGTGTCGAAGTTTGGGCAATACCGCGGTCAAGTTCGGGCAAGGCGTTGATGTCAAAAGAAAAGGGGCGCCGAAGCGCCCCTTTGGCCATGAGATGGCACTATTCTACTCGAGGATGGTGATGCGGCCATCGGTATAGGGCGTGTATTCGCCGCCCTGCTTGGCGATGTAATCGGCGACGACCTGCTCCAACGGTGGACCGAAATCGTAAGGATTGTCGCCCTCAGCAAAGGTTCCGTAACCGTCGCCGCCACCACGCACATAATTGTTGGTGACGATCTTGTAGGTCGCTTCCTCGTCGATTGGCACCCATTCCTCGCCATCACGTACCAGAACGTCGCTGATCCGTTCGCCGGCAGGTTTGGCGAGCGTGTAGGAATATTTGAGGCCGGCAACCTGAGCAAAGCGGCCCGCACCGTTTTCGATGTCGCTTACGCCGTTTTCGAGCGCGTCGATGACATCGGCGCCCGAAATCTCGACGGTTGCCAAGGTGTTGGAGAAGGGCAGAACGGTCAGAACTTCGCCCATGGTGATGTCGCCTGCATCGATGGAGGCGCGGATGCCGCCGCCGTTCTGGAAGGCGATGGTGACGCCCTGATCGGCAACGCGGTCGAGGATGGCGTCGGCAAGCAGGTTGCCCATGGAGCATTCTTCGACACGGCAGACGTCACGACTGCCTTCGAGCGGAGCGGTGGTGGTGCCGATAACCTGCGCCATCAGTTCCTGAATCGGCTCCTCTAGCTCGGCGAGGCGGGTGACATAGGCCTCATAGGGTTCGACCGAGGCATCCAAGATGATCGGTGCGCCCTCGGCGGAAATGACATTGCCTTCATCGTCCCACGTCACGACGAGGTCGCCCAGATATTTTGCATAAGCGCCGGCGGTGACGACCGGCACTTCCACGCCATCGGGATTGTTGACCAGCGTTGGGTAGGGGCCAGCTGCGGCTTCGTCAGTATTGGACAGAAGCGTATGCGAATGGCCGCCGACCACCACGTCGATGCCCGGCACATTGGCCGCGATCTGCATGTCTTGGGTATAGCCCACATGGGTCAGCGCGATGATCTTGTTGATGCCAGCGGCGGTCAGCGCGTCGACCTGAGCGCGCAGGCTGGTGAATGTGTCCTCAAATTCGACATTCTCGCCCGGCGAAGAGGTTTCGTCGGTGTCTTCGGCGAGGGCGGAGACAAAGCCGACCTTTTCGCCGCCGATTTCGAGCACGAACGTGCCCGGGATGCGTCCTGCCAGCAGGGGCTCGTTTTCGACATTGGTATTGCCCGAGATGATCGGGAAATTGACAGCGTCGAGCAGCTTGGCCAGTTCTTCGGGGCCATCGTCGAATTCGTGATTGCCCACGGCCATGACTTCGATGCCGAGGTCATTGGCGAATTCGGCGATGATCTCGGAGCGATATTGGGTGTAGAACAGCGAGCCCTGGAATTGGTCGCCAGCGTCGACCAGAACTACATTCTGGCCTTCGAGTTCGGAGCGCTTGGCGTCGATTGCGGTTTTGAGGCGGGCAATGCCGCCGAAGCATTCACCGGCGGCGTCGGCGTCAGCCGCGCAATTGGAATCGGAGCTGGTTATCGGCCCGAAGCGCGAGTGGAAGTCGTTAATATGCAGGATGTTGAGCGTGAACTCAGCATAGGCCGCGCTGGAGAAACCAGCGCAGAGCGTGAGCGCAGTGGCGCCCAGCAATAGTTTTTTCATCCCTGTTATCCCTTTGCTTTTTTGCGTTCGACACCGCAACCATGCCGGGAACAGCCGGCATGCGCCTGCGTCTGGGAACAGTTAAGCAGCTATTTGTGACAGTGAAAAGTGGACCTTTTGGTCAAATTCCGTTCGGGCGGACTAAGGACTGACTCTGTGATCGGAACGGGGTTTCAATAGTGAACCAGTAGGGTATTCTCCGCGCCGTTTGATTTGCGGGGTAATTTAATATGCGCAGCGCTTTGATTGTTTACGGCGGATGGGAAGGTCATGATCCGGAGGAATGCGCCTCCGTTTATCGTCGCTGGTTGCACGAGGATGGATTTTCTGTGCGTACGGCCACGGAAACCAGCGCATTTGCCGATCCTTCGATTCACGATCTGTCGCTGATTGTCCCTATCTACACGATGAGCAAAATCGCCAAGGAAGAGGTGGAAAACCTGACCAAGGCTGTGCAGAACGGCGTGGGTCTGGCTGGCCACCATGGCGGGATGAGCGACGCCTTCCGCGATGCGGTGGATTACCAGTTCATGGTGGGCGGGCAATGGGTGGCCCATCCCGGCAATATCATCGACTATCAGGTCGATGTGACCAAGCCGGACGATCCGATCATGGCGGGGATCAAGTCTTTCCCCTACACGTCCGAGCAATATTACATGCATGTCGATCCCTCGATCGAGGTGCTGGCGACCACCACTTTTACCGGCGAGCATGCCTCCTGGATCGATGGCGTGGTGATGCCTGTGGCCTGGAAGCGTCAGCATGGCAAGGGCCGCGTGTTCCACATGACACTGGGCCATTCGGTGAAGGAATTCGACAATCCCAATATGGCAACGATCCTGCGGCGCGGCATGAATTGGGCGGCGCGCGACGAGCAATAGGCGCTGTGCAAGACCGCCGACGCATTGGAATGCCGCGATGGGTTTGTCGCGGCATTTTTCGTTGTGCCGAGGAGGTGAGTTGAAACCGTTCGTGATCTGCGCTCGTATCAGGTGTGAGGAGAGATCATGAGCAGCCAATCCGACTCGCCCGAAAAAGCAAAGGGACCGCTGGTTTACCGGCAATCGATCTGGACGCGGCTGACCCATTGGACCTGGGCCATCTGCCTATTCTTCCTGCTGCTTTCGGGCCTGCAGATATTCAATGCTCATCCCGTGCTCTATATCGGCCAACAAAGCGGCTTCGAGTTCGATAATGCCGTTCTGCGGATTGGGGCGGTAAACACGCCCGAGGGGCCGCGTGGGCGAACGACGCTGTTTGGCCAGACCTATGACACGACAGGCGTGCTCGGGATGAGCGGGCCGGAGGCAAGCCCGGTTTATACGGCCTTTCCGGGCGCAGTGACCATTCCGTCCTTCCGCGATCTGGCGACGGGGCGGGTCGTGCATTTCTTCTTTGGCTGGATTTTCGTTGCCGCGCTGTTCGTCTGGTTTCTCGCCAGCTTCATTAATGGGCATTTGCGGCGTGATATTTTACCGAAGGGCGACGATGTCAGGGGCTTGCCGGGCGATGTGCTGGATCATGCGCGTTTTCGGTTCCACCATGGACGGACCTATTCGCCGCTGCAAAAGCTAAGCTATTTCAGCATTTTCTTCGTGCTGTTTCCGCTGATCGTTCTTACCGGTTTGACCATGAGCCCTGGCATGGATGCGGCCTGGCCGTGGCTGCTCGATATTTTCGGCGGGCGGCAGACGGCGCGCACCATTCATTTCATAGTGATGGTGCTGCTGGTGCTGTTCTTCATCGTGCATATCGCCATGGTGCTGCTGGCGGGGCCGTTGAACGAGCTGCGCTCGATGATCACCGGCTGGTATCGCACGAGTCCCGGCACGCCGGGCAAAGAGGGAGACAAGCCATGAGCGGGCTGATCGTCAATCGCAGACGTTTTCTGCTTGGCTCTGCGGCTGTCGGATCGGGATTGGCGCTCTCGGGCTGCGATCAGTTCGACTTTCTGGCGCAACGCGGCAACCCGGTGCGCGAGGTGATGGAACGGGCCAATGTGCTGACCTATTCGGCGCAAAGAGCGCTGATCGGCGATCAGGTTTTGGCGCGTGAATATAGCGAAAGTGAAATCCGGCAGGGCATGAAGCCTAACGGCTCCACCGAGCCGACGACGCCGGAATATATGTTTTTGCGGCAGGCCAATTTTGAGCCTTACCGGCTGACAATCAAGGGCATGGTGGAGCGCGAGGTCAGTTTTTCACTGGCCGAATTGCGCAATATGCCGGCGCGTACGCAGATTACGCGGCACGATTGCGTCGAGGGCTGGAGCTGCATTGCAAAATGGACGGGTACCCCTCTGGGGCCGGTGCTGGATCAGGCGGGTGTGAAACCGGGGGCACGGTTTGCCGTCTACCACTGCTACGACAATATCCAGCGGACGCTGAGCGGCGACATTCTCTACTATACCAGCTCGGATCTGGTGGACGCCTATCATCCGCAGTCGATCCTCGCCTATGGGCTCAATGATCAGACGCTGCCGGTGAGCAATGGTGCGCCAGTGCGGCTAAGGGTGGAGCGAGCCTTGGGTTACAAGCAGCCGAAATATCTGCAGACGATCGAGCTGGTCGATGATCTTTCCCCGTTCGGACGGGGGAAGGGGGGGTATTGGGAAGACAATGGCTATGACTGGTATGGCGGGATTTGAACCCCACCGGACATTTCACCCATGCACTGACCGCGCTTGCCTTTTTCACGTATCTCCACCATATGTGCCCCACGTCGCGGCAAATTGGCCGTCGATGGACTTCACTTCTTGCTAACGCGGTGAGCGGCGAAGTCAGCCCGATGACGTATTCCGGGTTTGAGCCAGCACCCGCGCGATAATCCCTATCGCCCGATTGCATTATCCAAGACGCGCCCGCTGTTTTGCAGTGGGGCGCATGCGCTGTTGAGCGCAATATGAAAGACAAGAGTTTGAACGATTTCATTTCGCTCGGCCTGCCGACCCTGATTACTGACAGCCTGACGGCCAGCGGGTTCACCAAGCCCACCAAAATCCAGACCCAGGCGATCCCCAAGCTGCTCGAAGGCCGGGATATGATGGGCATTGCCCAGACCGGCTCGGGTAAGACGGCAGCCTTCGGTCTGCCGATCCTTGCCGGGATCATGGGTCTTACGGGCCGTCCGCGCCCGATGACGACGCGCGCGCTGATCCTCGCGCCGACGCGCGAACTGGCCGTGCAGATCGAAGAGAACCTGCGTAAGTTTGCCGGTTCCAAGATGAAGCTCGATACCGTGCTCGTTCTGGGCGGTGTGTCGCGCTATCATCAGGTTGGCAAAATCGCCAAAGGTGTCGATGTGGTTGTTGCCACGCCGGGTCGCCTCAAGGACCTGATGGACGACAACAAGATCAAGCTGAACGAGACGCGCTGGCTGGTGCTCGACGAGGCCGACCGCATGCTCGATATGGGCTTCATCGCCCCGGTGCGCGCCATCGCCAAGCAGATCGGCCTGCGTCGCCAGACGATGCTGTTTTCGGCCACTATGGCGGCAGAAGTCGAAGACCTTGCCAAGACGCTGCTGAAAGACCCGATCAAGGTTGAAGCCGCGCCGCAGGGCTCGACCGTGGTCAAGATCGACCAGCGCGTGATCATGTCCGGCTCCAAAGCCAAGCGGAACGTCTTGAACGACCTGCTTGCCGACGAGAAGGAGGGTATGGAACGCGTTATCATCTTCTCGCGCACCAAGCATGGTGCCGACCGGGTGACCAAGAATTTGGCCATCGATGGGCATGAGGCCGCGGCTATCCACGGCAATAAGAGCCAGAATGCTCGACAGGCAGCGCTCAAGGGCTTTGCCAATGGTTCGGTGCGTATTCTCGTGGCGACCGATATTGCTGCGCGCGGCATCGACGTGCAGGGCATTACCCATGTGGTGAACTATGAGCTGCCGGATGATCCCGAAAATTACGTGCACCGCATTGGTCGCACGGGCCGTAACGGCGCTTCGGGCATTGCGATCACGCTGTGCGACGGCACCGAGAAGAGCAAGCTGCGCGATGTCGAACGGCTGATCCGCCGCACGCTGCCGGTTTCCGGCGATGTTAATCTGGTGGAAGAAGCGCCTGTTCGCGGCGCGCGCAATTCGCCGGGCGCTCCGGCCGGTGCACGAACTGCGCGCAATCCCAAGCAGAATGCGCGCAAGTTCAATTCGCCGCGTCCGGGTGGTGAACGCACAAAGGGCGGCGCTTCCCGTGACGCGAATGCCAGTGCCGGTCCTGCCCGTGATCCCCGCAATCCGCTGGCGCCAGCTCGCTCTGTGAAGCCCCCGCGTGCGGATGGCCTCAAGGCCAAGACGCGTTGGACAACAGCGGCGAAAAAGTCTGCCGCACGCAATCGTCGCGCCGAAGGCTAATGAGAACAAAGGGCGGCCCGGTGGCCGCCCTTTTTGTATCCAGTCGCCCTCAGTGCTTAGGCTACGGAGGCGAGATACAAAATATCGCGCGTAGAGCTTTTTGCTGTCGTGCCCGGCGCAAGCCGGTCGAGGAAGTCGGCGGCCCAATTGTTGACATTGTACTTTTGCGCCGATGCCATCAACGCTTCCCAGCGCTCCCTGCGTTCGTCCAGTTCCATATCGAGTGCAATGCGCAGAGCTTCGGCGGTCTCATCGGTGTCAAACGGATTGACCAGCAGTGCCTCGGGGAAAATTTCCGCGGCTCCGGCAAAGCGTGAGAGGACCAGAACGCCGGGGTCTTCGGGGTTTTGTGAGCCGACATATTCGTGCGCGACGAGGTTCATGCCGTCGCGGAGCGGGGTCACAAGACCCACCTTGGCCAAGCGATAGAGGCCCGCAAGGCTGGGCTGGCCATAGGCGCGCTTTACATAGGTGAGCGGCTGCCAATCGGGCTCGGCGAAATGGCCCATGACGCGACCGCACATCGCGTCGAGCGTGTCACTGGTTTCCTGATATTCCTTGATGCTGTCGCGCGACGGTGGCGCAACCTGCAACAGATGCACATGCCGGCGTAGGCGCGCATTGTTGGCGAGCAGCTTTTCATAAGCCTCAACGCGCTGCGGCAGGCCCTTGGAATAGTCGAGCCTGTCGACGCCAAGGATTAACCTCTGCTCGCCCAGCGCACGTTTCATGCGGTGGATCATCTTCGTGCCGGCGGGGCTGGTGGCCAGTTTAGCAAAGGCTTCGGGCTCTGAGCCAATGGGGAAGGCTTCCACTTCCGTGCGGCTGAAATCGATGATCTGGGTTTGATGGCCGCCAAAGGTGGAGGGCATCTGGTGTTCGGCAAATTCGGTGAATGCCGACACGTCTCGCTTGGCTTGCATGCCGACCAGATCATAACGCGAGAGGTCGCGCATCAACTCTTCATGGTGCGGAATTGCGTAGAGCGCGTCAGCGGTGGGGAAGGGGATATGGAGATAGAAGCCTATCCGGTTGCGAGCGCCCAAGGCACGGAGTTCGGCAGCCAGCGGGATCAAGTGATAATCATGCACCCAGATGACGTCGTCGGGCCTGAGCAGCGGGAGCAGGGCTCGCGCGAACTGCTGGTTTACGCGGCGATATCCCTCGTACCAGTGGCTTTCGATCGTTGCGAGATCGAGCCGGAGGTGGAAGCTCGGCCACAGGATGGAATTGGAGAAACCAGCGTAGTAGGCGTGATGATCGTCCCGGGTGAGATCGATCTGCGCGACGCTGAGCCCATCTATATCTTCAAAACGAGCTTCCTTGCCTGGCTGTTCGGTGAGCTTTCCTGACCAGCCGAACCAGAAGCCTTCGCGTTCGTTCAGCACCTTACGCAGAGCCACGGCCAGCCCGCCGGCAACGGGGCCTTTTCCGGGAGTGCGGTTGGATACGATAACGATGCGGCTCATTGGGCTCTGGTTCCTTTGGCTGTTTTCACTAATGCTGCGTGTCAGCCAGCAAAGGCGGACCGTCGAGGTCATGTTGACTCATGTCGCCAAGGCCACGGAGCAAGGCGTGCACCGAGGCCACGTCTGCAATGCGCATGCGCGCCGCAGTCTCGCCCGTACCAAGCTTGATGCCTACGCCGCCTAATTCCTGTGCTGCGAGGAAGGCATCTTCGTCGGTTCGGTCATCGCCGATGAAAATGGGCGTGCGGCCTGCAAATGGCTCCTCCTGCATGAAGGCGCGCAGAGCTGCCCCCTTGTCAAAGCCAGTAGGGCGGGCTTCGAGCACCATCTTGCCGGGAACCAGGGTGAATTGCGGGTGGTCGACAAGCGCTTCCTGCATGGCGAGGTGGACGGCATTTTCCATCTCGGGCGCTTGCCGGAAGTGAAGTGCAACGGCACCATCCTTGGCTTCCACCAGAAGCCCGGGATTGGCTATGGCCAGCGATTGCAAATTATCTGCAATTGCATTGGCGCCTGCGATCAGAGCGTCGTCGATTTCCTCAATCGTGCCGTCTGCGCGGCGGCGCTGCGCCCCGTGGGCACCGGCAATCGCCAGTTGCAGGGGGGAGAGATAGCGGTCGATGTCGGCGATCTCCCGCCCTGTCAGGACGGCAAAGGCATTGTCGAAGTCGTGCAGAGCCCGGTCGAGGCGCTCGGTCAGTTCCGAAGGCACATCGATAGCGTCGGGGGTTTCGGCAATTTCGACGAGGGTGCCGTCAAAGTCGGTGAAAACGGCGAGGCGCGGCACCGCGCCGCCGCTTTGGGCAATCGGGTCGGACATGGCTGCTCCAAGGGTTTCATTGATGGTCAGAGAGAGCAACGCCGGGCCGGCCAAAAGGTTCGGCGCACATGGCAGACATGCGCCGAGCGGGATTTATGAAATCTGGTTGAATGGCATATTGAACACCAATTCAAATCTGAATGGTCGGCTCATACTCGTATGGCCGAGATCGAGAGGCGCAGTCATGACAGGATTGAAAGCGATCTCCCAGCTTCTGGTCACGGCGCTGTTTGCGCTCACAATCAGCCTTTTGACCTTTGCTGCATCCTTCGCTGATGTGCCGCGCAGCACATATCTGCCAGTGGAAGCGCTGGCGCCATAGCCAGATTGGCTGGGCCCTATTGTTCTCGCACCAGCCCAACAAGTGGCACACCGGCAGCGTCGAGCAGGCGGAGCTGTAGATTATCCAGTTCAAATGACGTGACGGCACCCAGCGCCGATAGATAGGCGTTTTCCTGTGTCATCAGATCGGGGGCGCAAGCCATTCTCGTTGCCGCTGCCGGACCGAAAGCGATGGAGCTTCCCTCGATGCTGGTTTCGGCGAAGTAATTGTTACAGCCGGCATGTCCCGAGGCGCGCATGTCGGACGCGATGGTCAGGGTGATCGGGCGCTCGCTGCTGGCTGGCTTGCCGCCGATGCTGGTGACTGTCCAGAGCGCATCGACAAGGCCCGCAGGGAGTTCGGGAAGCGATGGTGTGGGATTTGACGGCACGGATTGCACCAGGATTTCGACAGAAGCACCGGCTGATGGATCGACCCGCACCGGTTGAGAATTGCGAAAGAGAACCTGCCCACCAACACTGATTTCCGCGATTAGCCCATAAGAGCCGCTGGTTAGGGGGCGGTGGACATTGAGAGAAAAGGTAAGAGGGGGCTGGCCGCGCGCGGGAATTTCGGTTGATGCATTTGCAAGGCTTTGCCCGGTCGGCAGGGTGACAAGGGAAACGCTCAGCCGGGAACTTTCCGGCAGTGCAATACGCTCTCGATAGGCGACACTTCCGTTAATAGTGACGCTTTGGGCCAGCGCGGGTGCTGCCAAAAGAAGAAATGCGATGATGACGCGGATGGCCGCCGGCACAGGCATGGTTTCCTCCCTCTCTTTCCTCACAAACTACAATAGCGAAGGATTGGATGCGAGAGATGGCTGCAATCAGGGTTACGATCGGGCCTGAGGTTCGTCAGTAATGCGCCACGGCATGTCGAAGTGATGCTCTTCAAGATTGTTGCCGTCACCGCCACGATCCACCACGAGAAAGTCGCTTGCCCGCTCCAGCACCGTCAGCACGCCGTGCCAGGTATTCATGGCGATATTGACGCCCTGACCTGGGGCGGGGCGGAAGGCGCGGAGGCGCGTCGGTATACCGCCCGCATCTTCGGCCACGATGATAAGCCATGCATGATCGCCCAGTGGATAGAAAGCCTGGCTACCTAGGGGATGACGCTCTACCAGCCTTAGATCAATTGGCAGGGAATAGGGCTGGCCGCGAAAGATGGAAATGAGCGGGCGGGGATGAACACCGCCCAACTCGACCCGCGCCAGATCGTGATATCGTTCGGTCATGCCATTGTTGATTGGGTAGTGATGCGCGCCTTCAAGCTCGATCACCTGACCGAATGGGGCAAAGGCTTCCTGTGACAGCGGCTCTATTTTGATCCTGCGTTCTTTCATGGTTCAGAATGGCAGCTTGGCGTGGCGGTTTACGTCCTTGTAGAGCAGGTAGCGGAAGCGCTCCGGTCCCGCGTAACAGGCCTGCGGGCAGAAGGCGCGCAGCCACATGAAATCGCCGGCTTCCACCTCGACCCAGTCACGGTTCAGCCGATAGACGGCCTTGCCTTGCATCACATAGAGGCCGTGCTCCATGACATGGGTTTCCTCGAATGGAATGACAGCGCCGGGTTCGAGGGTAACGATGTTGACATGCATGTCGTGGCGAACATCGCTGGGGTCGACGAAGCGCGTCGTGCCCCAAGTGTTATTGGTGTCCGGCATCCAGCGGATCGGTTCGTCCTGCTCATTGGCGACAAAGGCGGGCGGGATTTCGATACCGTCCACTTTTTCGTAGCGCTTGCGCACCCAATGAAAGCGCACCGGTTCTGTGGATTTGTTGACCAGGCTCCAGGCGCATCCGGGCGGCAGAAAAGCATATCCGCCTTCCTTGAGCAGATGCGTCTTGCCTTCGAGGGTCAACGTCATTTGCCCGGCCACTACAAAGAGCACGCCTTCGGCTTCTACATTCGGCTCGGGCCGCTCACTGCCGCCGCCGGGAAAGATTTCCACGACATATTGGGAGAAGGTTTCGGCAAAACCACTGAGGGGCCGGGCGATGACCCATGCCCGGGTGTCGCGCCAATGAGGCAAGTAGGAGGTGACGATGTCGCGCATAACCCCTGCGGGGATCAACGCATAGGCCTCGGTGAAGACCGCGCGGCCCGTATGCAGGGTCATCTGACTGGGCAGGCCGGCGGATGGAGAAGCGTAGGTGGAGGCCATTGGCTCACTATCGATTTTTTGGGCGGCAATACATGATTACCGCCCAATTTCTATCGGAAAGCCGCAAGGTTTGGCTAGACGGGGTAGCGCAAGATGGCCGCTAGGTCGCCATTGCGCGGAATATCCTCGCGCCGCACGGCCATGACAGTGGCACCCGATGCTAAAGCGCGCCCAGCAATCTCGTCGACGATCCCGTAGTCGACGGCATCGGGCGTGTCCGAAAAGGACACTGCGCCGGTTTCCTCGTCCACCGTACCATGCACGGTGTTGTCGATATCGACCAGCAATGTATCAATGGCGCCGAAAGTGGCTGCACGGGCCGCGTCGGAAACATCGGTTATGGCGCGGTTCTGCCCGGCGCGGTTTTCGAACAGCTCGGCAAAGCTGGCGATACGGCGGGCATAGCGGGCGTCGAGCACCTTTCGTGCAGCTTCTGCCAGCTCGCCTTCAGTGAGGCGATCCGGGCTGCCTGTGATGGTGTCTGGCTCGAAATCGAGGCCGCTGACCGAGCGGACCAGCGCTGCGACAGGTTCGGTGGCCGCGAGAATGAGCGGCAGGTCTTGATTGGCGAGGACGGGGCGCAGGGCAGCGTCGATGCGGCGGACATATTTTGCCAATTGCACCTTTTGCCCCTCGGAACCGTGAATGCGGCGGCTATGCGAGCGGTCATTGATGGTGGATTTGTTGACGGAGTCAGCCGCGCCATTGGGGAAGTCGGGCACACTGACTTCGGTGGGCGGCAGATCAGCGGCGATTTCCACCAGCCGCACCGCGTTTTCGGAAACGGCCAGCACATGGGCGGCATTGCGGAAAGTGACGGCGCGCAGCAGCGGCTTTAAATGGAAGCGGTCCGACACTTCCACCATATCAGTCAGCCGATTGGCCAGGCGGAATGTGCGGATGCTTTCTGGCGTCGCAAAGATTGCGAGGCTATGGGCCTGACGGCGCCAGAAATCGTCGTCGTCGGACAGGTCGTCGAGTTCTTCGATAAGGCTGGCGAGGCGCTTCTTGTCGATACCCGCATCTGCCAATTGGGTCAGGGCGTCCTTGCCCAGATTGCCGAAGGTTATCCGGCTCTTGTCGATGTCCTGTGTGAGTGGCGTGGTTTCAAGGTAAATCGAAACGCAGGCTTCGTCCCGAACAGCGCGAAGATTTGCCAGATCTTTTTGGGTGGGGATGTCGACATATAGCATGCGATGATTTCCTCTCATTTGTTAGACTACTGAGAGCCTAACACTGTGCTGTCGGGAAAGTTGCTGCGTCATAGTGGCTTGGCGCCGGTCTATTGCCGATCTGCTGGTTCGCATGGCCATGACAAAGTGCGCCAGCGTTGTGATGCTGGTGCCGCGATTGCCTTTACGGGGTGCCGCCCGGGTTAGGGCAGAACTGCCTTCAAGCGCAGCAAGGCGATGCGTTCGACCTGGGCGCAGGCGGTGGCAAATTCCTCCTCTGCCGAATTGGCCAAGCGTGTCTCGAAGTTTTCGAGGATAGAGGCTTTGCTGTGATCGCGTACGGCGATGATGAAGGGAAAACCGAATTTTTCGACATAGGCGGTGTTGAGGGCGGTGAACTTTTTGCGCTCGGCGTCGGTCAGTGCGTCGAGACCGGCTGAGGCCTGCTCGGCAGTGGAGTCGGCAGTGAGGCGCTTGGCAGCGGCGAGTTTGCCGGCAAGATCGGGATGGGCGCGGAGGACTTCCAGGCGTTCGGTATCGCTGGCGAGCCGGAATTGGGTGCGCAGCGCAAAGTGGAGGCCGATGGCGCTGTCATTGGCGGGGCCCATTTCGCCGTCCCAGGCGCGCTCGGCGATCCAGGGGGAATGCTCAAAGATCGAGCCGTAGCGGGCAACGAAATCGGCCTGGTCGAGCTGGGAGGGGAGCACTTCGGGCGCGATATAGGGGTGTTCGCGGGCCCAATGCTCGGCAATGGCGAGGCGGGTAGGTATCCAGACCTTGTCGAAGCCTTTGATATAGTCGACGAATTTCTTGAGGCCCTGATAGCGGCCGGGCTGGCCGACGAGGCGGCAATGGAGCCCTATGGACATCATCTTGGGGGCGCCGGCCTGGCCTTCGGCGTAGAGGCAGTCAAAGCTGTCCTTGAGGAAGGTGAAATATTCCTCGCCATTGTCAAAGCCCGGGCCGGTGACGAAGCGCATGTCGTTGGTCGATAGCGAATAGGGAATGATGAGTTGCGGCTTGCCGCCGATCACTTTCCAATAGGGCAGGTCGTCGTCATAGGTGTCCGAGATATAGGCGAAGCCGCCGTAATCGGCGACCAGATCGACCGTGTTGAGACTGGAGCGGCCTGTATACCAGCCCAGCGGGCGTGTGCCGGTGGCGATGGTGTGGAGGCGCACGGCTTCAGCGATCTGCGCGCTTTCCTCGGCCGCCGACATGTCCTTGTGTTGCACCCATTTGAGGCCATGGCTGGCGATTTCCCAGCCCGCCTCCTGCATGGCAGCAAGCTGGGCCGGTGCGCGCATCAGGGCCGTCGCCACGCCATAAACGGTGACTGGCAGTTCGGCCTCGGTAAACAGGCGATGCAGCCGCCAGAACCCGGCGCGGGCGCCATATTCATACATGGATTCGACATTGGCGTGGCGCTGATTGGGCCAGGGCTGCGCCCCCAGCACATCGACCAGAAAAGCTTCGGATGCGCCATCGCCATGCAGGATATTGTTTTCTCCGCCCTCTTCGTAGTTCAGCACGAATTGCACCGCGACGTTAGCGCCGCCGGGCCAATTGGCGTGTGGCGGGTTGGCTCCATAGCCGTGCATGTCGCGGGGGTAGCGGTTCATCATCGAGTCTCTTTTGTCGCGTTGGCAGAAGTGTAGCTTCGTCCTTGCTGCACACAAGATGCACAAAAGTGGACCATCTGGTAAAAAATGTGCATTGCGCCGTCGCGCCGTTGCGATAATCTCTTTTGTCAGGGGACTATATCGGAGCAGCACAATGGCAGGCGGTCGCCTGACAACTCACGTACTCGACACTATGCACGGCAAACCGGCCCGCGGCATGCGGCTGGAGCTGCATTATGTGCATGGGGACCACACCCATCACCTGCTCGACAGCTATACCAATGAGGATGGTCGCGTGGACCAGCCTTTGCTGGATGATGAGTTCCAGCATGGCGAATATGAAATCCGCTTCCATGTCGGGCAATATTTCGAGCGCATTGGTATAGAAAACGAAACGCCGTTTCTCGATGTCGTGCCGATCCGCTTCACGATTTCCGAAGACAAGCATTATCACGTGCCGCTGCTGGTCAGTCCCTTTGCCTATTCGACCTATCGGGGGAGCTGAGCCATGGTCGAGATTTCCAACGCCATCCGCTTTCTGCTCAATGGCGAGGACATCTCGCTGACCGATGTTGCGCCGGACCTGACGCTGCTCGATTGGCTGCGGCTGGAGCGGCGCTTGCGCGGCTCCAAGGAAGGCTGCGCCGAGGGCGATTGCGGGGCTTGCACAGTGCTGGTCGGCAAGCTGATGGGCGACGAGATTGTCTATGACTCGGTGACGGCCTGTATTCGCTTTGTCGGCAGCCTTCATGGCACGCATGTCGTGACCATCGAGCATCTGCGCGGCGAAAATGGCGCGCTCCATCCGGTGCAACAGGCCATGGTGGATCACCATGGCTCGCAATGTGGCTTCTGCACGCCGGGCTTTGTCATGAGCCTTTATGGGTTGTGGATGCGCGACCCCAATCCGTCGCGTCCGGCCATCGAGAAGGCTCTGCAAGGCAATCTCTGCCGCTGTACCGGCTATGCGCCGATCGTCCGCGCCGGGCAGGCGATTTCCACCTATGGCCAGCCGCAGGGTGATCCGCTCTGGGCCGAACGCATTGCGGTCAAGGACAGGATCAAGGCCATCCATGATGGGTGCCGCGTCGAGATTGGGGAGGGTGACAGCCGGATCATCATTCCGGCCAGCCTCGATGATTTTGCCGAAATTTATGCCGCCCATCCGGAAGCGCGGATCGTGGCCGGGTCGACCGATGTGGGGCTTTGGGTGACCAAATTCATGCGCCGCATCGGCCCCGTGATTTTCATCGGGCATTTGCAGGAGCTGAAGCGCATCGAAGAGCGCGATGGTGCGGTGCAGATTGGCGCTGGTGTTACCTATTCCGAAGCCCTGCCGGTCATTACCGGCGCATTTCCGCAGCTCAAGGAGTTGTGGAACCGCTTTGCCGGCGAACAGGTGCGCAATATGGGAACGATTGGCGGCAATATCGCCAATGGTTCGCCCATCGGCGATACGCCGCCGCCGTTCATCGCGCTTGGCGCGCGGCTGACCTTGCGGCGTGGCAGTGAGCGGCGCGACATGGCGCTGGAAGATTTCTTCATCGCCTATGGCAAGCAGGACCGCCAGCCGGGCGAGTTTGTGGAAAGCGTGAGCCTGCCGCTGCTGCCGGCAGGCGAGCACTTCGCCACCTACAAGATCTCCAAGCGCCGTGAGGAAGATATTTCTGCGCTGTGCGGAGCCTTCCGTGTGTCGCTGAAAGATGGGGTGGTGGACAGCGTCCGCATTGCCTTTGGCGGCATGGCGGCGACACCCAAGCGCGCCAAGGCGGTTGAAGCGGCGCTGGTTGGCCGACCGTGGACCATGATGAGTGTTGAAACGGCTCTTGTCGCTTTTGGCGAGGATTATCAGCCGCTGACCGATATGCGCGCTTCCGCTGAATATCGCCTGCTCACCGCCCAAAACCTGCTCAAACGGTTCTTTCTTGAAACGCAGGGCCAGGGCGAGCGGCTCAAGCGGGAGGTGGCGTGATGAACAAGCACCAATCGCCGATCAATCTCGCCGTGCTCCACACCAATACCCGCCACGACAGCGGGCCCAAGCATGTCACCGGCACGGCGGAATATATCGACGATATCGTCGAGCCGGTTGGCACGATGCATGCTTATCTCGGCCTCTCGACCAAAGCGCATGCCGAGATTGTTTCGGTGGATTTTTCCGCAGTGCAGTCCGCGCCCGGCGTGATCGGTGTGCTTACAGCCGAAGACATTCCGGGCGAGAATGATGTGTCGCCCAGCCACAAGCACGACGAGCCGATCTTTGCCGTCGGCAAGGTACAGTTTTGGGGGCAGCCCGTCTTTGCCGTGATTGCCGAAACGCGCGATCAGGCGCGGCGGGCGGCGCAATTGGTCAAAATTGAATACCGCGATCTCGACTGGCTTCCCGATGTGCGTGCTGCGCAGGCAGCAGGCGGTAAGTTGGTCACCGAACCGCTCAAGCTCGAACGTGGCGATGTCGAGGCTGGGCTTGCTTCCGCGCCGCATCGTGCCAAGGGCGCCATCACCATTGGCGGGCAGGACCACTTCTATCTCGAAGGGCAGATCGCCTTTGCCATTCCCGGGGAGGATGAGGACATCATCATCCATTCCTCGACTCAGCACCCGAGCGAAGTTCAGCTCATGGTGGCGCAGGTGTTGGGCATTCGCCACAATGCGGTGACCATCAATGTGCGCCGCATGGGTGGTGGTTTCGGTGGCAAGGAAACGCAGGGCAATCTGTTTGCTGCAGTCGCCGCTCTTGCCGCCAAGAAATGGAACCGCGCCTGCAAGATTAGGCCGGATCGTGACGACGATATGCAGGCGACCGGCAAGCGCCATGACTTCGTCGTCGATTACGATGTCGGCTATGATGAGACAGGTAAAATCCTGGCGGTGGATGCGGTTTATGGCACGCGCGCCGGGTTTTCCTCGGACCTCAGCGGCCCGGTTTCTGACCGGGCGCTGTTCCATTGCGATAATGCCTATTGGTATCCCGCCGTGCGGGCGCGTTCTGAGCCGCTTTATACCAACACGGTGTCGAACACCGCTTTTCGCGGCTTTGGTGGCCCGCAGGGCATGATGGGCGCCGAGCGCTGGATCGAGGATATTGCCTATGCGTTGGGCAAGGACCCGCTCGATATTCGCAAGGCTAATTTCTACGGCACCGAAACGGATAATGTGACGCCCTATCACCAGTCGGTGGAGGACAATGTCATTCATCGGGTGGTCGATGAGCTTGAGGCGTCCTCGGACTATCAGGCGCGCCGCAAGGCCATTCTGGACTTCAATCGCACCAGCACAGTGCTGAAAAAGGGCATTGCGCTGACGCCGGTGAAGTTCGGCATTTCCTTCACCGCGACCTGGTACAATCAGGCTGGCGCGCTGGTGCATGTCTATAAGGATGGCTCAATTCATCTCAGCCATGGCGGCACCGAAATGGGGCAGGGGCTCTATATCAAGGTGGCGCAAGTCGTGGCCGATGCCTTCGGGGTCAATCTCGATACGATCAAGATTATGGCGACCTCGACGGGTAAAGTGCCCAATACCTCGGCTACGGCGGCGTCGTCAGGCTCCGATCTCAATGGCATGGCGGCATGGGATGCCTGCGAGCAGATCAAGCGGCGGCTCGAAGCGCACGCCGCCAAGCTTTATGGGGCCGACGAAAGCGATTGCCATTGGGTTCAAGGTGGCATGCAGGTCGGGCGTGACTTTGTGCCCTTCGCGGAACTCGCGGCCTCGGCCTATCTGAACCGCGTGCAGCTTTCTGCTGCTGGGTTCTACAAAACGCCAAAAATTCACTGGGACCGGGCGACCGGGCGCGGGCATCCATTCTACTATTTCGCCTATGGCTCGTCTGTCAGCGAAGTGACCATCGATACGTTGACCGGGGAATACAGCGTTGATCGCGTCGATATCCTGCATGATGTCGGTAAGTCGCTGAACCCGGCGATCGACATCGGGCAAGTAGAAGGCGGGTTCATTCAGGGCATGGGCTGGCTCACCACCGAAGAGCTGGTGTGGGATGCCAAGGGACAGCTTCGCACCCATGCGCCATCTACTTATAAGATCCCGCTGGCCTCTGACATTCCTCCAATTTTCAACGTGAAACTGGCCGAATGGTCGGTGAACCGCGAGCCAACAATTGGTCGTTCCAAGGCTGTTGGCGAGCCGCCCTTCATGCTGGCCATTAGCGTGGTCGAGGCGCTGGGCATGGCCGTCGCAAGCGTGGCGGATTACAAACATGCGCCGCAGCTCGATACGCCCGTCACGCCGGAACGGGTGCTGTTGGGCGTCGAGCGGATGAAGCGGGAGGCGCGGGCATCCTGACATGAACCAAACCTCCGCACTCGAAGCGTTTTTCGCAGCCAATGAAAACGCGATTGCGTGCGAACTGACTTCGGTGCGGGGGTCCTCGCCGCGCGAGCAGGGGACGTTCATGTTGGTAGGCCAGGAGGCAATTTTCGGCACGATTGGCGGTGGTGCTCTCGAATATATGGTCATCGATCATGCGCGCCGTTTGATCGCCGAGGGTCGGGCGGAAGACGCCATGGATGTGCCGTTGGGCCCAGAAATCGGGCAATGCTGTGGCGGCAGGGTCGGGGTGGCGTTGCGCTTTGCGGACACGAAATTGCGCTCCATTCTGGAAGAGCGCGTCGCGGCAGAGGACGCAAAGGCCTCTCACGTTTATATTTTTGGCGCGGGGCATGTTGGCCGGGTGCTGGCGCAAATCCTCTGCCTCTTGCCGGTAAAGGTCGAAGTGATCGATACGCGGCAGGATGAGCTGGATATGCTGGCTCCCGAAATTCCAAGTCGCCGCGTCGCCATGCCTGAGGCTGTAGTGCGCTCGGCCCCGTCCGGCAGCGCTTTCGTTATCCTTACCCACGACCATGCTCTTGATTTTCTCATTGCAAATGAGGCACTTGCGCGAACCGATGCAGCCTATGTCGGCATGGTGGGTTCAAAGACCAAGCGGGCGAAATTTTCGAGTTGGTTCGTGGACCAAGGCGGCGATGCTGCGGCGCTGGATCGGTTGATTTTGCCCATTGGGGCGCAAGGGATTGGGGATAAACGCCCATCAGTCATTGCGGCACTGGCGGCGGCTGAAGTTATGGTCCACATTGGGGAACGGGAAGCATCTGTCCGGTCTTTGCGCACCCCCAGCGAAATGGGGGTGGCGAGTGGATATTGATATGCCCAATCGGCTCGAATTGAGCGGAATTACCAAGCAATTTCCAGGGGTTCTGGCGAACGACAATGTGTCGTTCGCGGTCAAGCCGGGCGAAATTCATGCGCTGCTTGGTGAAAATGGCGCGGGCAAGTCCACGCTGGTCAAGATGATCTATGGGATCATGCAGCCAGATGCGGGGGAAATCCGCTGGAATGGGCAGGCGGTGACGGTCGCTAATCCCAAGGCAGCGCGCAAGCTCGGTATCGGTATGGTTTTTCAGCACTTTTCGCTGTTTGAAGCCCTGACCGTGCTGGAAAATATCGCATTGGGTATGGATGCCAAAATCCCATCTCGGGAGCTTGAGGCGCGGATTCGGGAGGTCATGGCGACCTACGGACTGGCGTTGGACCCGCACCGAACGGTGGCGACGCTGTCGGTGGGTGAGCGCCAACGTATTGAAATCGTTAGGGCTTTGCTGCTCAATCCGCAATTGCTGATCATGGATGAGCCGACTTCGGTTTTGACGCCGCAGGAAGTCGAGCAGCTTTTCACCGTGCTGCGAAAGCTGGCGGCTGAGGGGTGCTCGATCCTTTATATTTCGCATAAGCTCCATGAAATCAAAGCTTTATGCGATACGGCGACAATCCTGCGTGGTGGCAAACTGGTGGATACCTGCGACCCAAAGCAGGAAACCAGCCGCTCGATGGCCGAGAAAATGATCGGCACGAATTTGAAGGATATCGTCAAATCCGAGGGTCGCACTTTTGGCACTCCGAAGCTTGTCGTTAACAGACTGTCAACGTTGAAGTCCGGACATTTTGACGTTCCTGTCGATAATGTCAGTTTCACCGTGCGGGCTGGGGAAATTCTTGGGATTGCCGGGGTGGCTGGCAATGGACAGAACGCATTGCTCGATGCGTTGAGCGGGGAAATCCGCGGTGAGGACCGCGAGGCCATCACGATAGATGGGCTCGGCATTGGTACGATGAGCACGACGGAGCGGCGTCGGCATGGCCTTTGTGCTGTACCGGAAGAGCGCAATGGCCATGCGGCGGTGGGCGACTTTACCCTTGCTGACAATTCGGTGCTGACGGCGCGCGACCGGCTGGGCATGGTGGTGATGGGCCTGATCAATTCGGGCGCTGCCAAGACCTATACCGGCAAGGTGATCGCTGATTTTGCGGTGAAGGCTTTGGGGCCGGCGTCGACGGCGGGTTCGCTGTCTGGCGGCAATCTACAAAAATACATTATGGGCCGGGAAATCCTGCAGAAGCCGAGCGTGCTGGTGGTGAGCCAGCCGACCTGGGGCGTGGATGCGGGGGCCGCGGCGGCGATCCATCAGGCGCTGGTCGATCTGGCGGCGGCGGGTTCCGCCATCGTCGTGATCAGTCAGGACCTCGACGAATTGCGGGCGCTTGCCGATAGCCTCGCCGTGATCAATATGGGGCGGCTGAGCGAGGCGCGGCCTGTGCAGGCGTTCAGCGTGGATGAAATCGGCCTGTTGATGGGTGGCGTCCATAATTCGGTGGAGGCGGCGTGATGCAGTTCCGTCTCGAAAAGCGCCGCGAACCCTCCAAGGTTGTGCTCTATGCGGCGCCGCTGATCGCCGTGCTCCTCACCATGTTCTTCGGTGCCATCATCTTTTCGGCCATCGGCTATAATGGCGTCGGTGCGGTGCGGGAGATTTTCCTGACGCCGCTGACCAATTCGCTCAAATGGCAGGATCTGGCGGTCAAAGCTTCGCCCCTGATCATCATTGGCGTCGGCCTCTCCATCGCCTATCGCGCCAATGTGTGGAATATCGGTGCCGAGGGCCAGTATATTATGGGTGGGCTGGCGGCGACCTGGGTTGCGCTGTTGACCCATGGCATGACCGGCTTCTGGATATTGCCGCTGATGATGCTGGCCGGTGTGCTGGGCGGGGCGGCTTATGCATCCATTCCCGCCTTTTTCCGCACCAAGCTCAACGTCAACGAAATCCTGACGTCGCTGATGCTGACCTATGCGTCGGTGCAGCTCATTTATTACCTTGTCCGCGCGCCATGGAAGGACCCGATGGGCATGGGCTTTCCGCAGACGCGACGCTTTGCGGCCGATGCGCTGCTGCCCAATATCATCCCGCAGACCATCGTGCATGCCGGGGTGCCCATCGCCATCATCGTGGCGCTGCTGGCCTGGTTCATCATGAGCCGGTCGGTCTTCGGCTATCAGATGCGGGTGGTCGGAGCAGCGCCGCATGCGGCGCGCTATGGCGGGTTTTCGGAAAACAAGACGATCTGGCTGGCGCTGCTGGTCAGTGGGGCACTGGCCGGTCTGGCCGGGGCGCTGGAAGTTTCGGGACCGTTCCAGCGCATGGTGCCGGGCTTTCCGACCAATTATGGATTTACCGCCATTATCGTCGCGTTTCTTGGACGGCTTAATCCGCTGGGCGTGATCTTTGCCGGTATCATAATGGCCATTACCTTCGTTGGCGGCGAGATCGCGCAGACGACGATTGGCCTGCCCTCGGCGGCGAGCGGCATTTTCCAGTCGATGATGCTCTTCTTCCTGCTCGCAGGAGACATTCTGGTGCGCTACCGCATCAAGCGGGTGGTTCCGCAAGAGGAGGCGCGCGTATGAGCACCGAACTTCTCATTGCCATCATCGTCACCGTGGTTGGTGCGTCGACGCCAATTCTGATCGCTGCTTTGGGCGAGTTGGTGGTCGAAAAGTCTGGCGTGCTCAATCTTGGTGTGGAGGGCATGATGCTGGTGGGGGCCATTACGGCCTTTGTCGTTACCTTCACCACGGGCAATCACTATCTGGCCATTATCTGCGCGGCGGGAGCCGGTGTCGCATCGTCCATGATCTTCGGATTTCTGACGCTTTCGCTTTCTGCCAACCAGACGGCGACGGGGCTGGCGCTGACGATTTTCGGCACCGGCTTTTCGGCATTGGCGGGGCAGGGTTATTCGGCGCGTCCGGTGACGCTGCTGGGACCGCTCTTCCCGGCGGACCTCGCGAGCCATCCCATATGGCGGGTGCTGTTTGGCTATTCAGCGCTGGTCTATTTCTCGCTGGTGATGGTTTTCGTCGTCTGGTTTTTCCTCAAGAAAACCCGCGCCGGTCTTATCCTGCGCGCCGTGGGCGAAAATGACCTTTCGGCCCATTCCATTGGCTATTCGGTGATCGGGGTTCGCTATGCCGCCGTAGCCTTTGGTGGCGCTATGGCCGGTATTGCCGGAGCCTGTTTCCCGCTGTTGCTCACGCCGCAATGGGCCGAGCGGATGACGGCGGGGCGCGGCTGGATTGCGGTGGCGCTGGTGGTGTTTGCGAGTTGGAAGCCGTTCCGCCTGCTCGCGGGTGCCTATCTGTTTGGCCTCGTCATGACCATGGAGCTTTATGCCAAGGCCGGTGGCGGACCGCTCTCGGCCATTCCGTCCGAGCTTTGGGCGGCTATGCCCTATATCGCCACCATCGTGGTGCTGGTGCTGATTTCCCTGCGCCGCGATGCTTCTTCCAATGCACCGGCTTGCCTCGGCAGGCCGTTTCTGCCCAGCAATTAGGCCAGCGCACAATGACTGACCTGATCAACAAAACTCGTCATTCAGGAGAAAGATGATGACCCTCTCTCGTCGTGGATTTATCAAGGTCGGTGGCGCCGCCCTGACACTGCCGCTGTTGGGCGGCACTGCTTTCGGCCAGACCGAAAAGCTCAAGATCGGCTTCGTCTATGTCGGCTCGATCAATGACAATGGCTACAACTATGCCCATAACCAGGGCCGTATCTATGTCGAAGAGCAGCTCGGCGATGCCGTCGAAACCGTCTTCGTCGAGAACGTGCCGGAAGGCCCGGACTGCGAGCGCGTGCTGCGCGAACTGGCCCAGCAGGGCTGCAAGCTGATCTTCGCCACGAGCTTCGGCTTCGGTGACTCTGTCATCAAGGTTGCCGAGCAGTTCCCCGATATCGCTTTCGAGCACGCCACCGGCTACATGAGCGCCCCCAATGTGGGTCTCTACAATGCGCGTTTCCATGAAGGCCGTGCGGTTTGCGGCATTATTGCCGGCCACATGTCCCAGACCGGCAAGGCTGGGTATATCGGTTCGTTCCCGATCCCCGAAGTCATCATGGGCATCAACGCGCTGGCGCTTGCTGGCCGTAGCGTGAACCCAGACTTTACCGTGACCCCGGTTTACATCTCGACCTGGAACGATCCGGCCAAGGAAGCCGACGCGGCCCGCGCCATGATCGACCAGGGCATGGATATTGTGGCCCAGCACACCGATGGCCCGGCTGCTCTGCAGGTTGCTGCCGAGCGCGGTATCGTTGGTGGCTTCGGCCAGGGCGCCGACATGAGCGAATTCGCTCCTGACACGCAGCTGACCGCTATTATCGACAACTGGGGCCCGCATTATCTCGCCTCGGCCCAGGCGGTAATCGACGGTACCTGGACCCCCGGCAACACCTGGGAAGGTCTCAAGGAGAACGTTGTGGAAATGGGTCCCTATGGCAAGAAAGTGCCTGAGGATGTGGTCGCTGCTGCCGAGGCCATGCGTCTTGGCCAGATCGATGGTTCGATTGCCATCTTCACCGGCCCGATCAATGATCACACCGGCGTTGAGCGCGTTGCAGCAGGTGTCGTCATGACCGACGAAGAGCTGCTCAGCATGGACTGGTATGTCGAAGGCGTTAACCCGCCAGCCTGATCTCGTCGAAGAACCACCGGGGCTAGGGTGGTGGCCTTTTTCCCCTTGAGGGAGAAGGTGCCCGAAGGGCGGATGAGGGGTTCGGGCCGATCCATAAGCACGCAGCGCTTGGGTAAGCCGGAACCCCTCACCCTGATCATTCTGTTGAACGCAGAATGATCGTCCCTCTCCCTCAAGGGGCGAGGGTGGGCCTGTGGATGTTGAAATGGCGTGCCACTCGAGCTTAGCTCTCGTGGCCTTCTCTCCTCAAATCGCTCCACTGGAGCGATTTGCCCTGCGGGGCGATCGAACTCCCTCAAGGGGAGAGGGGAGGGCCGGTGTATGGGGAGAGTGGGATGCCCGATTACGCGATTTTCTATGAATGGGCGATGTTTGCCGTGCGCTGGCTGCACGTTGTGACCGCCATTGCCTGGATCGGCTCGTCTTTCTATTTCATCGCGCTCGATCTGGGCCTGCGCAAGACACCGAGCCTGCCGCCGCTGGCGCATGGCGAGGAATGGCAGGTGCATGGCGGGGGCTTCTATCACATCCAGAAATATCTGGTGGCGCCCGAATTTCTGCCCGAGCACCTGACCTGGTTCAAATGGGAGAGCTACGCGACCTGGCTATCGGGCGCGATGCTGCTGGTGCTGCTCTATTATGTGGGCGCGGACCTGTTCCTGGTTGATCGGAATGTGCTCGACGTACCGAGCTGGGTGGCGATCCTGCTTTCGGCTGGTTCCATCGTGTTGGGCTGGCTGCTTTACGATGCGCTTTGCAAGTCGCCTATCGGTCAATCGACCACCGGGCTGATGTTGGTGCTGTTCGCTATCCTCGTGGCGATGAGTTGGGGCTATACGCAGCTGTTCACCGGGCGCGCGGCTATGCTGCATATGGGCGCGTTTACCGCGACGATCATGACCGCCAATGTGGCGATGATCATCATTCCCAATCAGAAGATTGTTGTGGCCGATCTCAAGGCCGGTCGGGTGCCGGACGCCAAATATGGAAAGATTGCCAAGCAGCGCTCGCTGCATAACAACTATCTGACGCTACCCGTCATTTTCTTCATGCTGAGTAGCCATTATCCGCTGGCTTTTGCGACGCAGTGGAACTGGATCATCGCGTCGCTGATCTTCCTCGTCGGTGTCGTGATCCGGCATTATTTCAACACCCGCCATGCGCGGAAGGGTAATCCGCACTGGACCTGGGCGGTGGCGGCGATGCTGATGATCGTCATTGCCTGGCTGTCCACCTCGCCCAAACTGCCGGGCGGGAGTGAGACGCTGGTGAGTGCGACCGGCGAGCGCTTCATGGCCACGGAGCATTTCGCGTCGGCCAGCCTTGCCGTGCAGACGCGCTGCGCCATGTGCCACACGGCGGAGCCGGTGTGGGAGGGCATTTATGAAGCGCCCAAGAATGTCATTCTCGATAATGATGTGGCGATTGCCAATCATGCGCATCAAATCGCCATTCAGGCCGGATGGAGCCATGCCATGCCGCCGGGCAATGTCACCGAAATGACGGCGACGGAGCGAGCGCTGCTGGTCGAGTGGTATCGTGAGGGCGCTGGCTCATGACCCGGACCATTTTACGGGGGCGGGTGCTGAGTTTTCATCGCGCGCCCCAAGGGCTCGATGACGCCGAGAGCCATCTCTATCTTGAGGATGGCGCGGTTTCGATAGAGGACGGCGTGGTCGTGGCGGTCGGCGATTTTGCCGATACCCAGGTAGTGGGTGCGCAGGTCATCGACCATCGGCCCAATCTGATCCTGCCCGGTTTTATCGACCTGCATCTGCATTATGTGCAGAGCCAGATGATGGCGGCCTATGCAGGCTCGCTGCTGGAATGGCTTAATACCTATACCTTCATCGAAGAGCAGAAGTTCAGCCAGCAAGGCCATGCCGATGCGGTGGCGGTGGATTTTTACGATGCGCTGATCCGGCATGGGACGACGACGGCGGTGGCCTATTGTTCGAGCCATCCGCGTTCGGTTGATGCGTTTTTTGCCGAGGCGCAAAGGCGCAATATGCTGATGGTCGGCGGCAAGGTGATGATGGATCGCAATGCGCCCGAAGCGCTCTGCGATACACCGCAATCGGGCTATGACGACACCCAAGCGCTGATTGCGCGCTGGCATGGCAGGGGCAGGGCGCTCTATGCGATCTCGCCGCGCTTTGCGATCACCTCGACGCCGGAGCAGCTGGAGATGGCGCGGGCGCTCGTGGCCGAGCACCCCGAATGCTATGTGCAGACCCATCTCAGCGAGAACGACGCCGAGATTACCTATTCGATGGAGCTGTATCCAGACAGCCCGGACTATACCGGGATTTACGAGGATTATGGGCTGCTGGGCCGCAAGACCTTGCTGGGCCACTCCATCCATCTCAATCATCGTGAAGTGGGCGTGCTGGCGGAGACGGGGTCGGTGGCCGTGTTCTGTCCGACCTCCAACCTGTTTCTGGGCTCGGGCCTGTTTGACCGGGAGCGGTTGATGCAGAACGGCGTGCGGATCGGGGTGGCGACCGACATCGGTGGTGGCACAAGTGTATCCATGCTGCGTACGCTGGACGAGGGTTACAAGGTGCTGCAATTGCGCGGGCAGCGGCTTAATCCGTTTGCCTCATTCCATATGGCGACGCGGGGCAATGCCGAGGCGCTGGGGCTGGAGGAGACTATCGGCTCCATCGCGCCGGGGCGGGCGGCTGACCTGATCGTGCTCGACGCCGCCGCGACGCCGACCATGCGGATGCGCATGGCGACGGTCGAGACGCTGGCTGAGGAATTGTTCCTGCTGCAAACGTTGGGTGATGATCGCGCGATTGCCGAAGTCTATGTCGCTGGCGCAAGGGCGAAGTCGACTTTAGGCGGGTTGTGAGGGCCTTTGCGATGGCCTAATGCTGTCGCAAAGCTGTTTTGAGAAGGCGCCCCCATGACCGACTATCAGACGAAATCCGGACTATCCGTGCACCCGCTGCTGGCGGATTTCGTAGAGAAAGAGGCGCTACCGGGCACGTCGGTTTCATCCGATCAGTTCTGGGATGGCTTTGCCGCCATGCTGGCCCAGCATGTTCCGACCAATGCGAAACTGCTTGCAAAGCGCGATGACTTGCAGGGCAAGATCGACGATTGGCATCGCCAGAACGGGCCGGTTGCCAGCAATCCGGCGGGATATGAGAGCTTCCTGCGCGAGATTGGGTATCTGGTTGATGAGCCGGGCGATTTCACTATCGAAACTGAGGGGCTGGACCCTGAGATTGCCAGCATCTGCGGGCCGCAACTGGTGGTGCCGGTTTCCAATGCCCGTTATGCGCTCAACGCTGCCAATGCGCGCTGGGGCTCGCTCTATGATGCGCTTTACGGCACCGATGTGATCGGCCGCGATGGCGAGCTGGCGCCGGGTAAGGGCTATAATCCGGCGCGCGGCGCTGCGGTAGTGGCCAAGGCGGCTGAGTTTCTGGATGCGACCTTCCCGCTGGCCGGGGGCAGTCACCGCGAGGCGAGTGGCTATCATATCATCAAGGATGGCGAGACGCGCATTCTGGTGATCGATACAGATATTGGTCGCACCGGTCTGCGCGACCCGGATGCCTTTGTCGGCTATGGCGGCACCGAGACTGCTGGCGAAATCGTGCTCAAGCACAATGGCCTGCATGTCGTTCTGGTCATCGCGCCCGATACCGAGATCGGCAAGGCGCACAAGGCTGGGCTGAGCGATGTGATCGTCGAAGCGGCGCTCACCACGATTCAGGATTGCGAAGACTCCGTTGCGGCGGTGGATGCCGAGGACAAGGTTGGCGTCTATCGCAATTGGCTTGGGCTGATGAACGGTTCGCTCGAAGACACGTTCGAGAAAGGCGGCAAAAGCGTTACGCGCAAGCTGAAGGCCGACCGCAGCTACAAGGACATTGAGGGCAAGCCGCTTGTGCTCAAGGGGCGCTCGCTGCTGCTCGTCCGCAATGTCGGGCATCTGATGACCACGGACGCTGTGCTGCTTGACGGTAAGCCGGTGGGCGAAGGGCTGATGGATGCGGCTGTGACAGCGCTATGTGCCCTCCATGACAAGGGCAATAATGCACGCAATGGCGCGATCTATGTGGTCAAGCCCAAGATGCATGGGCCGGAAGAAGTGGCTTTCGCCTGCGCGATCTTTGCGTCGGTGGAAAGCTTTCTGGGCCTCAAGCCGAATACGATCAAGATTGGCATTATGGATGAGGAGCGCCGGACGTCGGCGAACCTCAAGGCTGCGATTTATGAGGCGCGGGAACGGGTTTTCTTCATCAACACCGGCTTCCTCGACCGTACGGGCGATGAAATCCACACCTCGATGGAAGCGGGTGCTGTGTTGCGCAAGGACGAGATCAAGTCCGAGCGCTGGATTGCCTCTTATGAGGACCGCAATGTGCTGATCGGTCTGGCTGCCGGGTTCTCTGGCAAGGCGCAGATCGGCAAGGGTATGTGGGCGCGGCCCGACGATATGGCGGCGATGATGGATGCCAAGATCGGTCATCCCAATGCGGGGGCGAATACCGCCTGGGTGCCATCGCCCACCGCGGCGACGCTGCATGCTCTGCATTATCATCAGGTCGATGTGTTCGAGGCGCAGAAGCGGCGGCACAATCAGGCGCTGCCGGGGCTTGGCGATCTGTTCTCCATGCCGGTGCTGGCGCCTTTTGCACTGAGCCGTGAAGAGATTATCCGCGAGCTGGAAAACAATGCGCAGGGTATTCTGGGCTATGTGGTGCGCTGGGTGCAGCAGGGCGTGGGCTGTTCCAAAGTCCCGGACATCAACAATGTCGGGCTGATGGAAGATCGCGCGACCTGCCGGATTTCTTCGCAGGCGGTGTCGAATTGGTTGCGGCATGGTCTCGTCAGCCGCGACGAGGTGACATCGGTGTTCGAACGTATGGCGAAGGTCGTCGATGAGCAGAATGCGGACGATCCGATCTATCGCCCCATGAGCGAGAATTTCCAGTCTGTCGCATTCAACGCCGCGCTCGATCTGGCACTGCATGGGGCAGATCAGCCGAGCGGCTATACCGAGCCGTTGCTGCATGCGGCGCGGCGGAAGGTGAAGGCAAGGGATAAAAAGTAGGGGAAGTGCGCAAAGGCGGTTGGCGCGAGTTCGATGTGATACCCTCCCCTTGACGGGAGGATTGAGGTGGGGTGCGCCACCTTTTCTGAAATCGAGGCTTGCGCACCCTCTCCCATCCTCCCCCGTGAAGGGGGAGGTGCCGCGCTGGCGGCGGGGAGAGATCTCGCGAAACCCCGATGTCTCAGTTCTTCGCGGCCGCCTCAGCCAGCAATGGGACAAGGTTCTCAATGGTGTCGGCAATAGACAGCGTCGATCCGGTGGCCAAAGCGCGATACATCGGGCTGGGGCTATCGATGAAGATGGCTCGGCCTTCCTTGACGGCGGGGACCTGAGCCAGGATTGGGTCGGCCTTGAGTTCTTCGAGGCTGTAGCCGAGCGCGAACAAGATCAGCACATCGGCTTCGGCCAGTTCGAAATTCTCGACGCCAATGCCGAGATAGGGCGCGCCGGCGGCGGCTTGCATGACGGCCTCGGGGCCGACAAAGCCGAACTGGGTCAGTAGGTCAAAACGTGCATCGCCGGTGAGATAGGTGCCATAAGCGTCACCAAATTTCACGACGACCTGAATGGTTTTACCGGCAAATTCGGGATGATCTGCCGCCACCTTGGCGATGGACGCCTTGGTGTCATCGACAAGCTTCTGGCCCTCGGTGCTTTTGCCCAGCGCTTGTGAAATCTGCAGCACCTGAACGTCCCAAGGGGTCGCAAACCCTTCGCCTTCCAGCGAATAGATCGTTGGGGCGATTTCGGCGAGGCGCTCGTAGGTCTCGTCCTTGTTATCCGAGCGGACATTGGTGATCAGGTCTGGATCAAGGCCCAGGACCTGTTCGAAATTGAGTTCCTGCTCGCGGCTGAAGACGAGCGGCGTTTCATCGCCGAACAGCGGCTATGCCCAGGGGCCGACGCCCTTGCCGCCATTGCGGTTCCAGTCGAACACGCCGACGGGACGCACGCCCAGCGCCAGAGCAATTTCTGCATCGGCCCAGCCGAGCGAAACAATGCGCTGGGGCTGGTTTTCGATTTCGACATCGCCAAACCGGGTGGGCACCGAGACCGGGAAGGCGTCCTGTGCCATCACCAGTGCGGTGCTCAGAAGCGCGGCGGAAAATGCCAAAGCGGGGAACAGGGTATGACGAAGCACGATAAAGCCCTCACAAATTGGATAAGGCGCAACTAGGGCATTAAATTATGATAGTCAATGTCAAGTAAATTGGCGATTTAAGGAACAATATTGTTTCTGATCGGCTATCTAGGGCAGATCATGACAAGGCATGGTCAGGAATGTGCCTGTGTGCAAAATTTGAATCTTGTTAGTCAGCATGGCCGTGGCGGTATTGATCTGCTCTCCAGTGCCCAAATTGCGGGCAAAGCGAGGATGGGCGCCGGATGCGATCAGCAGGCGCAGGCGGTGGCCCGGCTTGAAAGTGTGGGCGCTGGCGTGGAGCAGGATCGAGACTTTCCGGGAGCCATCAGGCTCAGTGTGCTCGCCCGGAATGAGGCGCAAAAAGCCATCGCAGATATTGATGGACACCCCATCGGGGCCGGCATCGTTGAGACGAACGAATATGTCGGCATCGGGCAGGCTGGTGCGAACATGAATTTGGGCGTGACACTGGCCGATCAGGGTCAGCGGCGTGGTGAGCGCGGGGCCTGTATAGGTCAGCACATCGGCGCGGGCCTCCAGCGGCGCATTGTCGAGGGGGCCAGCACCGGTGAAGGCGAATATAGCGCCGCCAAGGTTCGGCGTCGGATCGGCAGGGTCGTAGGTATAGGTGTCGGAGCCTTCACTGCGTGGCCCGATCGTTGCTAACTTGCCGGGAGCTGCGATGTGCCAGACCGATGGCGTCGGTGGGCCGGGTGGATAGCGGTCGAATTCATGCCATTCGTTGCGGCCCGAAATGTGAATGCCCACCGGGCGCTGGCGCAGGCCGGTCTCGTCGCCCAGCAGTTTAGCGCGCATCCATGTCAGCGTTTCGCGCAGATTATCGCGCTGCAATTCTTCGGCGACGTGAAACCAGCTGCCGATGGTGAGATAGGGCTGATGGCCCAAAGCGGCGAGGCGCTGATAATCGGCCAGTAGCGGATCGATCATGAAGTCATACCAGCCGGAGATAAAGTGGACCGGCGGGGTTTCCTTGGTCAGGCGATGACTGTGGTCGAGATCGGTCCAGAAAGCGTCATTGTCAATGGCGTTGGCGAACCAGTGCCGCCAGAACGGGATTTTGTGACCGATGACCGCCTTGTCTGCGTCAAGCAGGGGCAGGGTGGCAGCCGCGCGCTCGGTCTGGCGTTCGATGTCGCCGGAAAACATGCGGGCGGCGGTGGCGAGAGGCCTTAAGCGCAGGCCTTCGATGACCTGCACCCAGCTTAGCCAGAGACTGAGGTGGAAAGCCTCGGCGGGAAAGACCACCGGCTTGAAATTGGATGTCGTGACCTTGACGGCAAGGGCCGAAACCGGGGGGAGGGCGTCGGAAATCGCCCATTGTGCATAACCCAGATAGGAGGGTCCGGTAAGCCCGATGCGGCCATCGAACCATGACTGGGCCTTGATCCAGTTGAGGGTCGCGAGACCGTCGGCGCGCTCATTGGCGAAGGGGTCGAAAACGCCACCGGAGCGCTCCGTGCCCCGGCAGGCCTGAATGATGACGTGGAAGCCGCGCTCGGCATAAGCTTCGGCTATGGGGCCGAAGCCGCGCCGCCCATAGGGCAGGCGCATGAGAATGGTGGGATGGCTGCCCGGTGCATCCGGCGCGTAATGGTCAGTCTTGAGGACGATGCCATCATCCATTTGGACTGCAAGCCCGCGCTCTGCCTTCACCCGGTTCTGCCGGGGCGGTAGATCCTCGGCCCAAGCCAGATAGAGCGAGGCCAGGCTCATGGCGTCAGCTCACGAAATCGAACTTGTCGACATCGAACAGGCCACGATCCGTCATCTTGAGGTGCGGGATGACCGGCAAGGCGAGGAAGGCCACTTGCAGGAACGGTTCGGGCAGCACGCAATCGAGCGCCTTGGCGGCGTCCCGCAGGTGATGAAGGTCATGCGCGACATCTTCAAAGCCTTTGGTGCTCATCAGCCCGGCAATCGGCAGTGCCAGTTCTGCCGTGACCTTGCCGCCATCAGCAACAGTGAAGCCGCCGCCCAGCTCGATCAGGCGGTTGACGGCTACGGCCATGTCTTCGTCATTGGCGCCGACCACGGTGATATTGTGACTGTCATGGCCGACCGAGGAGGCGATAGCGCCGCGCTTGAGGCCAAAGCCGGTGACGAAAGCGCGACCGATATTGCCGTTTTTGCCATGGCGTTCGATGACAGCGACCTTGATGACATCGGCGTCCGTGTCTGGCTGTAGTCCCTTGTCGGTGGAGGCGAGGGGGGCTTCTTCGCGGAAGGTGAGAATGAGGCCGGGCCTGACGCCGATGACCGGCACGCGGTTTTGGCCCGCTTTTGGCTCGGTGATGAAGGCCTCGGCGGTCACGGGCTTGGCTTTCATCGAGGTGAGACCGACCGGAGCGACATGGCCGCGTGTGGCGAACAGTTCCGGCGTCACCAGACGGCCCGCAGCGACGACGTCGCTGACGCGGCAGTCTTCGAGACTGTCGAGAATGGCGATGTCGGCGCGCCAGCCGGGGCCGATAAGGCCGCGATCTCTGAGGCCGAAAATGCGGGCGGCAGAATGGCTGGCGGCGCGATAGACATGGTGCAGTGGGCGGCCCATGGCGATGAGACGGCGAATGGAACTGTCGAGATGCCCTTCCTCGGCAATGTCGAGCGGGTTGCGATCATCGGTGCAGAGGGCGACGAAGCTCGACGTGTTTTCGTCCAGAATTTCGGCCAGCGCGTTCAGATCCTTGGAGACAGAGCCTTCGCGGATGAGGATGGCCATGCCCTTGGCCAGCTTTTCGCGCGCTTCGGCGGCGGAGGTGGCTTCGTGGTCGGTGCGGATGCCGGCAGCAAGATAGCCATTGAGCGCGGTGCCGCGCAGCAGTGGGGCGTGGCCATCGATGTGGCCATCCTGAAAGGCGACGAGCTTGGCAAGAATGCCCGGATCGGCATTGAGCACGCCGGGGAAATTCATCATCTCGGCGAGACCGACAACTTTATGATGGTCGCGGAAGGGCAGGAGATCATGGATTTCCAGTTGCGCGCCAGAGGTTTCAAAACCTGTGGCGGGGACGCAGGAGGAGAGATTGATCCGCACATCCATGATGGTGCGCTCGGCGCTGTCGAGGAAATAACGAATGCCTTCAGCGCCCAGAACATTGGCGATTTCGTGCGGATCGCAGAGAACGGTGGTGACGCCATAGGGCAGCACGCAACGGTCGAATTCGAGCGGAGTGACCAGCGAAGATTCGATATGGAGGTGCGTGTCGATGAAGCCCGGGACGGCGAAACGGCCGGTTCCATCGATGATCTGGTGGCCGTCGTAGCTGGCATGAGTGCCCACGATGCGGTCTGCCACGATGGCAATGTCTGTGATGGTCACCGTGCCAGTGATGACGTCGAGCATGCCGATATTGCGGATGACGAGGTCGGCGGGCTCTTTGCCCTGACCGGCCATGATCATGCGGGTGAGAAGGTCGGGCGATGGGGAAGATTGCGTGATGGTCATGCCGGAGCCTTCATCGCGGCGGGCGTGTAGTCAAGTCCCGCTTTTGCAGAGCAGGGAACCGCTTGCCATTGCGGGCGTTGGCCCTGTGAACAAAGGAGCGCCCCTATGGAAACCTATGACCCACACAAGAACAAGACCGAGGTACGACAGGCTAGCCCGCGCAAGATGAACCTGCGGGTGCTGGTAACGTCGCTATCGCTTGTCGTCGTGGCGTTCGCGGTGATCTTTCTTATCTATTCAATGATGCAGCCCGGTTAGGGAGCATCTGACCCATCAGGCGTAATTTTCTCTCAGCCGACCATTCCTAGTGCCACGTTGCTTGGCTCCTCCAGCGTGAATACGCAGTAGCGATTTCGTTCAGCATTGCCATATGGCATTTGCCCGTTTGTCGCGCTAATGCTCATTAGGATCGAGGAGGATTGAATGGCAAAAATGCGTGCGCTGGTGCTCGAACGTCAGCATGAACTGGCCCTGCGCGAGATAGAGCTTCCGCTCGACGTTGGGCCGGGCATGGTCCGAATTGCCATTCATACGGTGGGTGTCTGTGGGTCGGACGTTCACTACTACACCCATGGCCGGATCGGGCCGTTCGTGGTCAAAGCGCCGATGGTGTTGGGCCATGAAGCCGCGGGCACTGTGGTGGAAACCGGAACGGGCGTTACCCACCTCAAAGTCGGTGATCGCGTCTGTATGGAGCCGGGTATTCCCGATGCAAATTCGCGGGCTAGCCGGTTGGGCATGTATAATGTCGACCCGGCGGTGACGTTCTGGGCGACGCCGCCCGTGCACGGTGTGCTGACCGCCGAGGTCGTCCATCCGGCTAATTACACCTTCAAATTGCCGGATCATGTAAGTTTTGCCGAAGGCGCGATGGTTGAGCCCTTCGCTGTGGGCATGCAGGCGGCGAGCAAGGCACGCATTCAGCCGGGCGATATGGCAATCGTGCTGGGCGCCGGACCTATCGGAACCATGGTGGCGCTTGCAGCTCTGGCCGGTGGCTGTGCGCGGGTGATTGTCGCCGATCTGGCGCAGCCCAAGCTCGACATTGCTGCGCAATATGAGGGGATCATTCCGGTCAATATTCGCGAACAAAATTTGGCTGAGGTGGTGGCACAACTGACCGACGGCTGGGGCGCTGATGTGGTGTTTGAATGCTCGGGTTCGCCCAAAGCCTGGCAGACGATCATGGACCTGCCGCGACCCGGCGGTTGCATCGTCGTGGTCGGGCTGCCGGTCGAGCCAGTGGCGGTGGATATCGCTGGAGCCTCGGTCAAGGAAGTGCGGATCGAGAATGTGTTCCGCTACGCCCACCAATATGATCGCGCCATTGCTTTGATTGCTTCGGGCAAGGTCGACCTCAAGCCGCTAATTTCCGAAACATTTGCGTTCGAGGATTCGATCAAGGCGTTTGATCGGGCTGTGGAGGCGCGACCGAGCGATGTGAAATTGCAGATCAGGCTCGCTGCTGAATAGGAGGCGAGAATGAATCTGGGTCTTTCGGGCAAGGTTGCGGTCATTACCGGGGGTACGGTGGGCATTGGCCTGGCCATTGCCGAGGCGCTTGCGGCGGAGGGGTGCAATCTGGTGCTTGTCGGGCGCGACGGATCGCGGGCACAGGCTGAAGCGGATCGTATTGCCACCGATTTCGGTGTGCGCACGATAGCGGTTTCAGCGGATGTAGCGACGGCTGCAGGTTGTGATGCGGTGATTGCGGCGAGTGGGGATGTCGATATTCTCATCAACAATGCCGGGACCGGCTCGAATGAAACCATTCAGGAGGCCGACGACGCCAAGTGGCAATATTACTGGGATCTGCATGTGATGGCCGCCGTGCGGTTGGCGCGGGGTTTGGTGCCTGGCATGAAGCGTCGGGGCAGTGGCTCCATCGTGCACAATGCTTCGATTTGTGCGGTGCAGCCGCTCTGGCATGAGCCGATCTACAATACGACAAAAGCCGCACTCATGATGTTTTCCAAGACGCTGGCGAACGAGGTTGTCGGCGACAATATCCGCGTCAATACGGTCAATCCCGGCCTGGTTCTGACGCCGGACTGGATCAAGACCGCCAAGCAGATTGCGGGTGAGGATGGCTATGAAGCCACTTGCAGGCGGTAGCCGATGAGGCTGGCGGCATGAAACGTTTCGCCAAGCCTGAGGAAGTCGCCAATTTCATTGTTTTCCTCTGCTCGGACAAGGCGAGCTATTCGACCGGGAGCACCTATTTCGTCGATGGGGGCTGGCTCAAGACAGTTTAGGGAACCGGCGCGCTCGGGGCGGTGTTGTTGGGGCAGCGTCACATTTCGAGGCCCTGCTATGGATGTCGGCAATTCCTTTGGTTTGGTTGATACGTTTCTTCCCCAGCATATTATCGCGATAAGGCTGCTTATGGCGGCCATTTTTGGTGCGATGATCGGCTTTGAACGCGAGATCAACACCGCCGAAGCGGGTCTGCGCACCCATATTCTGGTGGCTGTGGCTGCCGCGCTTTTCACTATCCTTACCTTCGAGATTTTCCATACGATCGAGTTTGGCCCGAACGGGCCACAGGCTGATCCGATCCGTGCGGTTGAAGCGGTGACGGCGGGCATTGCCTTTCTCGGCGCAGGTGCGATTTTCCGCTCGGGACGAAATGTGCAGGGGCTGACAACCGGCGCCGGCATGTGGCTGGCTGGGGCGGTCGGCGTGGCCACGGCGCTTGGATTTTACGTAATCGCTGGGCTTGTGGCTTTGTTCGCCGTTCTGGTGCTCGCCGTGCTGAGGGCGTTCTCCCACAAGGTGCTCGGCCACAGAGGCAGCGAAACCGAAGCTAAATTTGGCCGCGGGGAGAAGCCGTAGGCGTGCCTATATGCCGAGGGACCTGGCACAATAGGCGACGGCTTCTCCCCCCGTACGGTGCGACCGGGAGGTGTCGCATCCGTTACCCTGCGCGGGCGTGTTTGGAGCCGCCCGTCGCTTATCGGTTCATGCTGGTGCAAAACATCAACCGTATGGAGGTCGGCGAAGAGAGATACTTGGGAATGCGATTTCAGCCTGGGCCGGACCGCAGCACCTCTCTTCGCCGCAGGCATGCAACCTGTGGACGCAGATGTTACATGCCAATGGCATCAAGGCACTGATGTCGTGCCCAGAAGCTGACTATGGCAGCCACTTCGCGCCGATAGGCGTCGAGTTCGGCCTGCCGAAAGAATATTGCGGACGCGCCTGCATCGAGCAGGGGCTGGCGACCCTGACGATCCGTTGGCGGCACCATCACAACCAGAGGGATACCCTTTTGCCGTAGTAGGCCGCTGATCCGGGTTACGAAGGCCAGATTGGCACCGCTATTGGCCTTGAGGTCGACAATAACCAGCCCGGGCCAGGTCAGCTCGTGATCGTTCAGAATTGCCAAAAGCGCCCATTCGCCATCGTCTTCCGCAGCGAAGTGCCGCACGGGCGGCGCGCCGTGGGCCGCAAGCATCCGGGTCAGCAGATAGGCTGAATGATCATCATCATCGATCAGCACAATGAATGGCGGGTCGGAAATATCCGGCTGCAAAATGGCACCTCATTTCCCTCGCTCCGCGCGGGGGAATTCGTACAAACACAAGACCCGCCCCGCGCGCATCATGCCTCGGGTAGGGGGTGGTCAATATTGTTGTAGAACATGTCCGGGCGGGGCCTTCCGCCAGGAGAAATGCCGAGTGCGTGACATCGACGAGGCCGCATATGCTGCAGAAGGCCCGCGCCGCAAAGGCAAATTGGGGTAAATCGCCTGTAACGCGGGTTGTGTTTTACATGTAAAGAGTCAGTATGGGGTGCGGTTAGGAGGGGAATCCGCGTGTCCTATGGCGAGCTCGGCGAAGAAGACATTGCCGCTGCCCTGCAGCGCCTGCTCGCGTGGCCGGAAATCGCCCGGTCGGGTAACCTATCCAAGTTCTTGACCTATATCGTCGAGCGCAAGCTGCGTGGCGAAACCCAGTCCATCAAGGCCTATTCCATTGCGGTGGATGTTTTTGGTCGTCCACCGGACTTCGATCCGCAGACCGATCCGATCGTGCGGGTACAGGCTAGACGTTTGCGGGCCCTGATCAGCCAGTTTTATCGCGAAGAGGGGGCAAAGGACGCGGTCCGTATCGCTTTGCCGACAGGCCGCTACATACCCGAGTTTGTCCGCAGGGATGATGCGGCAGCGGGCGAGGACATATCGAGCCAGCCAGCAGACGCCGCCAATGCTGCGGCGCACCATAATGGCGCGCCGGGACTGCCCGCGACATGGTTCCTGCTGGCCATGTTTACCCTGGGTTTGACCGTTCTGGCTCTTGCTTTTTCTGCCTGGGGACCACGGGTTGAAAATGTCTCACAACGCAACGTCATGATTTCCGCTCCGTCTATCCTGGTCACCGAATTTCAGAGCCTGACGGGTGATATGGCTGATGCTGGCATGGCTGCTGGCCTTGCTATCGAGCTGATGAGTGATCTTGCCCAATTTGAAATGATGTCGGTGATTTATGGCGGAGGGTCAGGTTCCCCCGGCACATATTCAAGCGATTATGTTTTGAGCGGTATTGTGCGACGCCAGGCGGGTGGGCTGCAATATAGCGCCATTCTTACTGAAACCTCTTCCGGCAATGTCGTGTGGAACCAGACGATTGCCCTGAGTAGCGTCGAGGTCGGGCGCACCGACCTGCTCAACTATGTTTCCGACCGGCTGAGCATGGTTCTGGGTAGTCCGCGTGGTCCGCTCCACAAAAGGGCGCGGACGCTTCTGGAAACAGCTCCAACCACTGCAGGCGGTGAAAATCTCTATCTCTGCCGGGTTATGTTCGATCTGTACCGAGAGGCGGGGAGTACGGAAACGGGCAGGCAGGCTCTGAACTGCTTTGCTGCTTTGCCCGAAGAAGATGCCTCCGCAGGACAGTCCCTGGCTGCACTTGCCAGCCTTACAGCAGAAGGTATCGTTCCAGCAGAGAGTGCTGATGCTGCTTTGGACGATCGTTATGCGCAGGCTATGGCTCTGCTCGCTCGGGCAGAGGAGGTTGCGCCGGTCAGCGCTTTTGTATGGGAACAGCGGGCGCGTATTCTGGAGGCAGCAGGGCAGCATGATCAGTCCGAAATTGCCTACAGTACGGCATCGCAGATCAATCCGGCCAATACCGATGTCATTGCAGCGCATGCGCGCCATCTGGCGTTTATCGGGCGGCAGGATGCTGCTGTGCGGCTGATCGGGCCGGTTATTGCCGATAGTCCCAATCCGCCATCATGGTACTTTTGCGTTCCGACGCTGGAGGCTATTCGGCAGAATAATTATGGGGTCGCGGTGCGCTATGCCCGCATCTATGCCGAAGCAGACCGGGAGCTGGGCCCCATTCTGGCCGTCATGGCCGGACAGGCGCTTGGCGATACTGACGTCGTCAACAGATACCTGCCCAGAGTGCTCGATCTGGCCAGCTTCCGTGCCGATGGTGTGCTAACCCGTTTGCGCGAACGCATCAGTGACGAAGGCTTGCTGCGTGATGTTCGTGTCGCATTGCTGTCGGCCGGCGTTCCTGCGGCGGCGCTCACCAGTGCCTATTAGTCTCGTGCGAACAATTGCTTGCACTGTGCGACAAAGCGGGCGCCGCGCTCCTCGAAATTCTTGAACTGGTTATAGGACGGCGCGCCGGGCGATAGAATGATCGCATCGAACTGATCGCGCTTCTGGGCCAGCGCCGACAGGGCCGTGTCGAGGTCGGGGGCCTCGATGGTGTCAATGTCACCAGCCATGTTGCGTGCCGCTTCGGCAAGCCGTGTGCCGGTCACCGGCAGGGTCACCAGCGTTGTCACCCCACGGGCTGCAAGCAGGCTGGCCAGCTCTGCGTAATCCTGCTGCCGCTCATGGCCGCCAGCGATCAGCGCAATGCGCCGACCCGGATAGGCGGCGAGGGCGGCCTTGGTCGCTTCGGGCGTGGTTGAGATCGAGTCGTTGACCACGGTGATGCCGCCGAACACATGCTCTTCGAGCCGATGGGGAAGCGGGCGGAAGGCAGCGATCCCTGCCAGAATGCCGTCCATATTGCCACCGGCGCCGAGGGTAATCTGCGCGGCCAGACGGGCATTGTCGAGGTTATGCGCGCCGCGCAGGTGCGAATGAGCGCTGGCGCTTTCGATGGCTGCTTCTTCTTCCGGTGTCAGGTCGCGCAACAGGCGGCGGTGGTCGCGAACGGCCTTTGCGACCAAAGCGTTGCCGCGCGCTGCCGCGCCCAGAGCCACAGCGAAACTGCCCTCGCGGTCCACAAGATGCAGCTTGTCCGTGTAGTAGCGTTCGACCGAACCATGCCAGTCGACATGCTCGGGATAAAGATTGGTGATCGCCGCGATGTCGGGCAGGAAATTCATGTCGGCGGTCTGGTAACTCGACAATTCGAAGACAATGAGCGGGTGCTTGTCGGCGATATCGAGCGGAGCGAGGCCGACATTCCCGGCCAAACCTGCATCGAGCCCCGAGCGTGTCAGCATCAGATGGGTGAGCGTCGCCGTGGTGGACTTGCCCTTGGTGCCGGTAATGGCGATCACGGTGCGGCCATGCCGATAGGCGGCGCCCCAGAGATTGAGATTGGAGCTGACGGGAATTCCGGCAGCGGCGGCAATCTGGAAAATCGGTTTATAGCGCGAAACGCCGGGGCTTTTGACGATGAGGCCGAAACGATGCGCTTTGATTGCGGCGGGCAGATCGTCAATGGCGATCCGCTCGGTGTCGGGAATATCGGCGGCGCCGCTATCGACGGCGACGAAAACCTTCAGCTCGGGCTGGCGGGCTTTCAGAAAGGCGCGCGTGGAGAGCGCCTCCTTGCCAGCGCCGTAAAGCAGGACAGGAGTTTCAAACCGCATAGGCGGCCACCTTTGCGGCGAGCGCGGGAGGAATGTGGTGGTCGCGGCTATCGGTCAGACACTCGGCCATGGCGAGCTGCAATTTTTCCTCGCCATATTGGGCGAAGAGGTCCGCCTTTATCCCACGGGCAATCGCGTCCTCGTGCCAGTCGGCATGGCGGGTGAGGGTGTAGAAACAGGCTGCGGCTTCAAGAATTTCGCCAACGCATTCCCATGGCTTTTGGCCGGTGAGCCCGGCCAGTTCGCGGAAGGAATGTTCGTTTTTTGGTTCATCGAGCAGGTTTTTGCCGAAAATGCGCAAGAGCCGTTCTTTCTTCATGAAGGGCGCGAAGATCAGGAAGACGAAATGGCATTTCGGGCATTCGCCACACCAGAGCGGGCCGTCATTGCCGGTCAGACGGAAGTTGCGATTGCAGCTTGAAAACACTGCGTCGAACTTGGTGCTCTGGGTAAAGAGCGAGGCGATGCGCGCTTCCGAATAGGGGCGCAGCAGCGAGAAATATTTCAGCGCCCCGCCGGTCGCGTTGGCGAGCGTGTCGGCGATGAGCAGCTCGAAGCCGAGGGATTTGGAATATTGGTGATTGGTCTCGCGCCCATCGAAAACCACATTGCCTTCGCTGGCCGAGCGCTCGTTGGAGAGCACGATCTGGCTATAGCCGAAGAGCAGCGCGCAGAGCGAAGCGATCATCGAATTGATGGCAGTGGAGGGGACGTGGCCATTGTAGTAGCCGGCCTCCTTGCCCAGCCGGATCATTTCAGGATCAAGCGTGCGGGTGACGTAAAGCGGCGGCGTGCCGATGGCATCGACCGACGAGAGGATCGGGCCCTTGGGATTGACCGCGAAGGGGGTGAAATCGACACCGGTATGGGTGAGCAGGTCGACACTGACAAGGCTGTCCTTGCCGCCGCCGATGGGCAGAAGGGTCCGGTCCGGCAGGTCCAGTGTGGGCTTCCGCGCCTGACCGTCGACAGGTGCGGTCAGCGTCAGTTTGCCAAAGCGGGACAGTTCGTTGCGGGCATAGAATTCGCCGAGGCCGTTTTCATAGACGTCGATAACAAAAGCGCGTTCTGCCTCGGTCAGCGGAATATCTGCTGCTCCGATGGCAAAGGGCGCACGCAGCTTGAAGTAAGAGACGCCGAGTACGATGGCGGTGAGGCCCAGCAGTTTCTCAAAGGCTGGCGTGGCCGCAGCGGACACATTCGCGCCCTGTGGCAGAGTCAGCACTTCAGTAAAGGCGAGGTCGTTCAGCCGATACGGAAAGCGGGCCTCGCCGGTCGCGGGGTCGAATGATGGACGTTCGATGCGGAAGATTTCGGTCACGGGCAACTCGCTGGTCATCACAGCTATATAGGTGATTTGCAGTTGCGGCGGGAGTGGGGCTTTGAGCTGAGGAAATTTCAGGCATTATTCTCAACTCGGTTGTCACGCTCCGGCTTGACCCGAGGGCTCTTACGACTGCCACCACTCAACCATAGCTTTCGTGGTCTGCTCGGTTTTCGCAGCACCACTGGCGCTGCTCGTCCTTCGGACACATCTCGCAGTCAGTAGATCCGCATCTGCATACGCATCACAATGTCCTGTCCCAGCCGCTGGAAGCCGAATTCGCGCATTGTGCAGTTCCACCCGTTACCGGTCTTTTCGATGCGGAACAGGTTGTAGCGTGCCGGATCGTCCAGCGTTCCGCCCTGCGCGGCGCTGGCGGCGGCAACGCCAATCACCGGCACCTCATGGCCCTTGCCGGGCACATGGTGGATTGAGGAACGGTGCGTATGACCATGAAGGATCAGTTCTGCACCTTCAGCGGCGATAACTTGCCGGAACAGGCGGTGTCCCTTTAGGCCGAATGACGGGTGCTGCAATTCGGCATTGGGCGGATGATGGATCATCACGACGCGGAAATAACCGGCATCACCGAGAAGTTTCAAAATGCGGGCCAGTCGTGCGGCCTGCTTTTCCTCAAATTTGCCCACGGCCATGAATGGCGGGGTGGGCACGGCGCTGGAGCACGAAACGATTGCCACATCGCCGACGCGGCGCACGAAGGGGAAGGCCTGGCCTTCCAGCGTTTCGCCCTTGAGGTAATCGCCCCAGAGCGATTGGGCGCTTTCTAGTGCGCCGGGAACATAGGCGTCGTGATTGCCAGGGCAAACGGCGACATTGGCTGGATTGCCGACGCCTTGCAGCCAGCGGCCCGCACGTTCCACCTCTTCAGGCAGCGCCAGATTGACGAGGTCGCCGGTCACGGCGGTGAAGTCGGCGCTTTGCCCCTTCATATGCTCGACCAGTTGCACCAGCGTTTCGCTGTTGAGTTCGCCGTGTCGCTTGAGCTTCCAGTTGAGAAAGCCGGTGAGGCGCTTACCGACGAGGTCACGCAGACCCACCTGGGGCATGGGGGAAAGGTGAATGTCGGAAATGTGAGCCAGAGTGATCATCGCGGCGGTTTTGCCAGAATGAAAAGGGCAAGAAAACGGTCAATCGTGTTCACACACGATTTTGTCGCGTTAAAACCGTCTCTAATTGGCATTGGGCACCTTTTGAAAACCGCGTAGCGCTTTTTTGTCTGATGCTTTAGCGATGTGCAGCAACAGGGAGCCAAGCCGATGATGAATCGTTTCCAGCGTGTCCGCGCCAAAGTGTTTTTGACGCTCAAAGGCCTCTGGTTGCGCATGACGGTGGGCGCGCGGGTGATGGTTGTGGACGGCGACAAGGTGCTGCTGATCCGCCACACCCATATTCCTGGCTGGCAATTTCCCGGTGGTGGCGTCGGCCCCGGTGAAACGTTCGAGGAAGCCGGTGCGCGCGAAACGCTGGAGGAAACCGGGCACAAGCCGGTTGGGCCGATGAAGCTTTTCGGGCTCTATCACAATTCCAGCACTGTCACCAATCGCGATCATGTGGCCTTTTTTGTCTGCACCAATTTCGTCAAGGAATTCGACCACAAGGGCAATTTCGAGATTGCCGAAGTCGGCTGGTTTGACCGGCACTCACTGCCCACAGGGGTAACGCCCGCCACCAGCCAAAGGATCGATGAATATTTCGATGGCGTCGAGAAGCGGACGATCTGGGGCTATTGAGGGGCTTTCTTCCCTCTGCCCTTGAGGGAGAGGGTGGATCGGCCGCAGGCCGAGACGGATGAGGGGTTCAGGCCCATCCGTTCGCTCCTACAGAGCGGAGAGGTTCGATCCCCTCATCCGCCCTTCGGGCACCTTCTCTCTCAAGGGGAGAAGGAAACTCAACTCACCGCAGTGCTTGAATAGGCCATCCCCTCAATCCAGAAACGGCAATTCCGGGCCGACCGGAATAATCCGGTGCGGATTGATGGTGGTGTGGCTCCAGTAGTAGTGCGTGCGGATATGGTCGAGATCGACCGTCTCCTTGACGCCGGGCACCTCGTACAGCGCCTTCAAATAATGGCTGATATTGGGGTAATCGGCGATGCGCTTGCGGTTGCATTTGAAGTGGCCGACATAGACCGCGTCGAACCGCACGAGCGTGGTGAACAGACGCCAATCGGCCTCGGTGATATCCTCGCCGGTGAGATAAGCGCGGTCGCCGAGCAGGTTTTCGACCCAATCCAGCGCATCGAACAGCTTTGAGACGGCTTCGTCATAGGCCGCCTGCGTCGTCGCAAAGCCAGCCTTATAGACGCCATTGTTGATGTCGTCATAGACGCGGGCATTGATGGCGTCGATCTCTTCGCGCAGGGCCTCGGGATAATAGTCGTCCGTGTTGCCGGTCAGCTCGTTGAAAGCCGAATTGAACATGCGGATGATTTCCGAGCTTTCGTTGGAAACGATGGTGCCGGTCTTTTTGTCCCAGAGCACGGGCACGGTGACGCGACCGGTATAGGTGGGATCAGCCTCGGTATAGACCTGCCACATTGTGTCCTTGCCAAAGAGCGCGTCGCCGGTCGAGCCTTCAGCCTTGTCGAAGTTCCAGCCAGTCTCATCGGGCATTTTCGGCGAAACAACGGAGACGTCGATCAGTTTGTCGAGTTCCTTGAGCTTGCGGAAAATCAGTGTGCGATGCGCCCAGGGACAGGCGAGCGAGACATAAAGATGGTAGCGGCCTGCTTCGGCGGCAAACCCGCCTTCACCAGTCGGGCCGGGTGCGCCGTCGACAGTGACCCAGTTGCGGAAGCCAGCCTGCGAGCGGACGAATTTACCGCCGGTCTTGGAGGTGTCGTACCATTGGGTGGACCATTTGCCGTCGATCAATTGTCCCATATCGGACCCCTTTCGGTCATCTTGCTGTCAGCTTCATCGGTTCAAATCCCGAAAGGCTGCACAAAGTTGCGCTTCTGGGATTGTACCTAAGGGCTGGGATCGGAAGCGAAAAGGCCGCTCCGAGGTAACAGTGCGTTATGCAATTGGGACACAGCAGCGTCTCTGGATAAGGAATTGGTCGCGTGAGCCCAATATTCTCATTTACGACCCGGTCAGTGGGTGCTAATGCGAATTTAGACGTGGAGGCGTCCAGGATGGTGAAGGTTTTGCAGACGAACCGACGACGCTAGGCGGTCGTTATAGGCGGAAGGCCCGAGGGCTGACCGCGTCTTGTTCTGCACACTTTTTCCGGATTGCCCAGATGACCACGCTCGTTGCGGCCGAGGCCGCTGCCACCCCGCTTGACGGCCAGCCCTATGTTCGGCTCGCGACCCCCGCAGATGACATTTTTGTCGAAGACTTGCAGGCTATTGCCTTTGGTCCCGGTCGCTTTGCGCGCACAGCATTCCGGGTGCGGGAGCGTTTTCCCATCGATCCGAGCCTCAGCCTGATCGCCGAAGTCGATGGCACGCCTTGCGGCGCGGTCTGGATGACCCCGATTAGCGTTGGCGGCATGAGGGGCTATCTGCTGGGACCATTGGCGACGCATCCCAACTTCCGAAAGCGCGGCGCGGGCAAATTGCTGGCGCTCGAGGTCAGCAAGCTGGCCATGGCGCGGGGCGATGGCCACTTCGTGCTGCTGGTCGGCGATCAGGATTACTATTGTCCGCTGGGCTGGGAAATCACCACGCCGGGCAATGTCGTTTTCCCCGGCCCGGTCGATACCAGCCGCGTGCTGCTTCTGTCCGATGACAAGGCGCTGGCCAAGTCGCTTAAGGGCGCCATTGCTGCTTTTGAGGATGGCGAATAGGCTTTTTGCCAAAAAGGGATGCAGGTTTGGGGCGGCTTGATTACATTCAAGCCGCCTACTGATTTTTGCCGGGTGCCTTTTGACCGTCGATGAGGACATTGCCGATCTGCTGGTGTCGCGCCTGTTGCGCGAGCCACCGCCTTTGGCGCCTGCGGCAGAGCTGGTGCCGGATTGGGACCCGCTGACGCCGTTTTCGCGTCCGCCGGTTCCGGCTGCGGTGCTGATTGCATTGGTGCGGCGGCCTGAGGGGCACACGGTGCTTTATACCGAGCGCTCGCCGGATTTGCGGGCGCATTCGGGGCAGGTGGCCTTTCCTGGTGGCAAGGTGGATCGCGCCGATGCCGGTGTTGCTGCTGCGGCTTTGCGTGAGGCCAATGAAGAGGTTGGCATGGCGCCGGCCGATGCGACGATTCTTGGCTTTATGCCCACCTATTATACCGGCACCAACTATCTGATCACGCCGGTCGTGGCTGAGGTAACGCCAAGCGGGCCTTTCGTGCCCAATCCGGGGGAAGTGCATTCGGTGTTCGAAGTGCCGCTGAGCCGCATTCTCGATTCTGCCACTTACGGTAAATACCGGATCAGCCGCGCGGGTAAGGAGCATACGACCTGGCAGATCGACCATGATGGTCACATGATCTGGGGCATCACGGCCAATCTCACGCGCAAATTCCGTGATCTGGTGCTGGGCGAGTGGGTCGCATGATCCCGGATCGTATCGAGAATGTCGAATGGCTGACGCGGCCTGACGTGCAGGCGATTTTTGCCGCGCTTGATGGGGCAGAAGGTCGTACGCGTGCCGTGGGCGGCATTGTCCGCGACAGCCTGCTTGGCCGGGTTCGTGACAATACAGATATCGATATGGCCACCGAATTGCTGCCGGTCGCGGTGATGCAAAGGGCCAAGGCGGCAGGTATCGCCGCTTACCCCACCGGCATCGACCACGGCACCGTCACCCTCCGGCTTAATGATACCAGCGTTGAAGTCACCACTTTGCGGCAGGATGTAGCGACCGATGGTCGACACGCCGAAGTGGCGTTCGGTACTGATTGGGTCGTGGATGCCGAGCGGCGCGATTTTACCATCAACGCGCTTTATTGCCATGCGGATGGTAGGCTGTACGATCCGTTGAGTGGGGCTGGCGACGTGATCAATGGCCGCGTGCAGTTCATTGGTGATGCTGCCCGGCGCATCGCGGAAGACGGTTTGCGCGTCTATCGCTTCTTCCGCTTCTCTGCGAGCCATGGCGACGAGCATTTTGACGCCGATGGACTGGCAGCGTGTCGCGATGCAGCGCATAGCCTCAATCATCTGTCGCGCGAGCGTGTCGGCAGTGAAATGCTACGGATGTTGAGCCTGCCTAGGATCGTCCGGACATTGGCAGCGATGGACGGAATTGGGCTTCTTCATATGCCAGAGAACGCGCTCAAGGTTCTGCAGGTTTACGAGACGCTTGGCGGTCAGACAGCCGAGGCACGTCTGGCGCTTTTACAGGCTTATGGCTTTGATAAGATGCAGCATTTGTGGCGTTTGTCGAACGCTCAGGCCGAACGAGCAGAGCGCATCGGCAATGCCGCATCACTTTTGGCGAATGATCAAACCAGCTGGGCTGCATATCGCTTCGGGGAAGATGCCGTAGAGGGCTTGGCCGTTGCCGCTGCTCTTCATAACTGGCCGCGAGACCGTCTGATGGAAACGGCGCGTGAATTGGGTCGCCTGCCGGTGGCGCCTCTGCCGGTGACTGGCAAAGATCTCATCGCACGCGGCATGAAGCCGGGGCCGGAAATCGGCTCTGTGCTGGCGATGTTGGAAAAACAATGGGTCGAAAGTGATTTCACTCTCGACCCGGAAAGCCTTCTTGCAAATTTGCCTTAGTGGCGCGTTCCCGCATCATCGACATCGACAATGCGTTCCTTAATCCGCTCGACCATGTCGGGACGGACTTCGGTTTCACCGTTGATATTTTTCATGTTTTCGACGGCGCGACGGACCACTTCGGCTTCGGTTTCCGCCTGAGCATGCCAAGTGGAGCCGGGGATAAGCGTGCCGGAATCAAAGCGTTTCATTTCTGAATCTCCTTCGTTCACGCGCATGGTGCGTCTGCATCAACGGCGAGGGCGTGGCAAGGTTCCGTCATTCGTCGGGGAAAATGCCGATTTCAGACAGGCCTTCAAGCCAAGTGCTGCCATTGCGGCGGATGACTTTGCGCGGCGTGGTACCTGTCTCTTCTGCAATAGCGTCAGCGAGCGCTGTGGAATGCGTAACCACCCAGACCTGCGTCCGCTCCGCCGCTTTGGCCATGGCGCGGGCGAGGGCAGGGAGCAGATCGGGGTGGAGCGAGGCCTCCGGTTCATTGAGCGCTATGAAGGGCGGCGGACGGTAGGCCAGCAGCGCGCCGAGTAGAGCGATGAATTGCAGAGTACCGTCGGACAATTCCGTCGGTCCAAAGCCCCGGTTCGGCATTTCGGGGAAAACCATTGCAAAGCTGGCATCGCGCCCCGGCGGCGGAATATCGAGCCGCGCGCCAGGAAAGGCATGGTCGATGGCAGCATCGAGATCGGTCGTGTCGCCGCGAATGTGTTTGAGCGTCGCCAGCACCGCGCCGAGATTGCCGCCATCGGCATCAAGCATGGGGGCAGTCACCGCAAGCGACGGGCGGCGCAGCGGGGAATCACGATCGGTGCGAAAGCCATGGTAAAAACGCCAACCGGACAGGATATGGCGGATCGCGTCCACCTCCGGCAGCGTGCCGCGGAGTTCGGACAATGCCGTTTCGCTGGCCAACAAGGGCTGTTCGAGCGTTCTTCTGCTGCCGGTTTCGTCGCGATACCACGCAGCTGGGCCTTTGCGCTCCAGCAGTGTGACCGGGCGACGGCCGGGCAAAATCAGGCTTTCGGATTTGATCTGCGGTTCTTCGGCGAAAACCGCTTCGTATTTGGCATCGCCAAAGCCGATTTCGACAGAGTAGCGCGGCAGGAAGGCCGCATGCTCGTCGCCGGGCACGATCGTGTCGAGGCCCACTTCCAGCGAAATGCGCCGCTGTTCACCGAGGTTGCGCTCTCCGGCCCAGAGCGCCGAAGCCAGCCCGCCTTCGCGGGCAATGGCCATGGTCAGTGTTCCGGTCGCTGCCGCCTGCACCAGTTCGAGCGCGCGGTAAAGATTGGTCTTGCCCACGCCATTGCCGCCGGTCAGCACGGTCAGCCGCCGCAGCGGAAACCGTATCGACCGGACGGAACGGTAGTTTCTGATTTCGAGATCAGCGAGAGACATGTGCCGACTTATTAAGCAGACGGGATAGAAGAGGCCAAGCTGAGATCAGGGCCACTTCACCGCCGGGGGCATGGACGAGAGGATCGAATGGACATTGCCGCCGGTCTTGAGGCCGAAGGTCGTGCCGCGATCATAGAGCAGGTTGAATTCGACATAGCGCCCACGCCTGACAAGCTGCTCGTCTCGCTCGGCTTCGCTCCACGGCTTTTCAAAATTGCGCCGCACCAGTTTTGGATAGATGTCGAGGAATGCCTCGCCCACCGCTTGCGTGAAGACAAAGTCGGCATCCCAATCGCCGGAATTGAAGTGGTCGTAAAAAATGCCGCCGGTGCCGCGTGGCTCATTGCGGTGCGGCAGGAAGAAATATTCATCGCACCAGGCTTTAAAGCGGTCGTAGTCGACGCCGGGCCGGTTCTCGCAGGCGGCTTTCATGGCCGCATGGAATTCGATTGTGTCGGCATCGTCCTGATTGCGGCGATTGTCGAGCACGGGGGTCAGATCCGCTCCGCCGCCCCACCATTGCTTGCCGGTCACGATCATGCGCGTGTTCATGTGCACGGCCGGAACATGCGGATTCCAGGGGTGAACGATCAGCGAAATACCCGAGGACCAGAATTCGGTGCCCGCTTCCGTGCCGGGCATCTGGCGGGCAAAATCCTCGCTGAAATGGCCGTGAACGGTCGAGATATGCACGCCGGCCTTTTCGAAGACGCGACCATGCAACATGCCCATCTCGCCGCCGCCACCGGCCTCGCGGTCCCATGGCGTACGCTCGAACAGGCCCGGTTGTATATCGGCATGAATGCCGATGTTCTCGCGCTCGATGGCTTCGAATTCTGCATGGATACGGTCGCGCAGGGTGCGGAACCAGGCGCTGGCGGTGGATTTTTTGGTGTCGATATCGGGGGGGAGGGTCATGACGGGGAAATGGACCTTCAGGACAATTCTGTAAAGCGGCCAGTCTGCCGCATGGCTTCACCAAGAACCATGCTGCCGGCAATGGCGACGTTGATGGAGCGCAAACCCGGCGCCATTGGAATGCGCACGCGCAGGTCCGCGATTGCTGCCACCTCGTCGGGCACGCCCGCACTTTCCCGGCCCAGCATCAGGATGTCTCCATCCAGATAGCGGGCTGCGTAGGCGGTATCGGAGCTTTTTGTTGTCAGCAGGACAAGGCGGCGTTTTTCGCTGCGCCGCCACGCCTCGAATGCCGAGAAGCTGGCATGTTCCACAAGATTGGCGCGATCCAGATAATCCATGCCGGAGCGCGCCAGATTGCGCTGGGTGACGGCAAAGCCTGCGGGGTGAATGATATGAACAGGAACGCGAAGACAGGCACCCAGACGCAGCAGTGTGCCGGTATTCGCGGCGATATCGGGTTGATAAAGGGCAAGGTCGAGAGGCAAGGCTCTTTGCTCCAGCGCATATAAAGCGCCCGGAATCCGGGCTTTGATCGGGTATAGTGTCGCAGTTTCGTCCTGTCACGGTTCGTGCACTGGACAAGTTCTTATGACAGTGCAAAAAGGACCATACCTGACGGGCCGCTTGAGGGCGGCTGGCGGCTCGATTCTGCACATGCGGACGAGTGAGCCAGCGCCGGTTCCGTCATTTGTGCATCGTACGGGGATACGGACCTTGGCCACGCAAGCAGAACATCATTCCACGAACCGGCGGGACTTTCTCTATGTCGCCACGGGCGCTGTTGGCGCCGTTGGCGCCGCAGCCGTGGTCTGGCCGTTGATCAATCAACTTAATCCCGACGCCTCGACCCTGGCTTTGGCGAGCATCGAATTCGATGTGAGCGCCATCCCGGAAGGGCAGTCGGTTACCATCATGTGGCGCGGTTTGCCCGTTTTCGTGCGTCACCGCACCGAAGCTGAAATCGATGAGGCCAAGGCGGTTCCGCTGTCCGAACTCAAGGACCCGGAAACTGACGAAGAACGCACCAAGCCCGGCCATGAACAATGGCTGATCATGATTGCCAACTGTACTCACCTTGGTTGTATCCCGGTGGGTGAATCGGGCGATTTCGATGGCTGGTTCTGCCCTTGCCATGGCTCGCATTACGACACGGCTGGCCGTATCCGTCGCGGCCCCGCGCCGTTGAACCTGGTTGTTCCGCCTTATGAATTTGTCAGCGATACGCTGGTCCAGATCGGCTAGTGGGGGCTTTTCCGATGTCTGAACATTCTACCTATATTCCCGGAAACGCCGTCGAGAAGTGGTTCGACGACCGCCTGCCGGTCGTTCGGTTCGCCAAAGAACACCTGATGGATTTCCCGACGCCGAAGAACCTCAACTACTGGTGGACCTTCGGTGCCATTCTGGTCATGTGCCTTGGCGTTCAGATCGTCACCGGCATTATCCTGGCCATGCATTATGCGCCGAATGTTGGCCTGGCCTTCGACTCGGTGGAGCATATTCGCCGCGACGTGAATGGTGGCCGCATCATTCAGGCGACCCACGCTGTAGGCGCGTCGATGTTCTTCGCGGCCCTCTACATCCACATGTTCCGTGGCCTGTTCTACGGTTCCTATAAGGCTCCGCGCGAAATCCTCTGGATTTTGGGCGTGATCATCTTCCTGCTCACCATGGCAACCGCCTTCATGGGCTACATTCTGCCCTGGGGCCAGATGTCGTTCTGGGGTGCTACGGTTATCTCGAACATCTTCTCGGCCATTCCGCTGGTCGGCGACAGCATCAAGAACCTGGTTCTGGGTGGTTTCTCGGTCGGCAATCCGACGCTGAACCGCTTCTTCTCGCTGCACTATCTGCTGCCGTTCATCATCGCTGCCGTCGTGGCGCTCCACATCTGGGCGCTGCATGTTCCGGGCAATAACAACCCCGTCGGCGTTGAAGTGAAGGACAGCCGCGATACCGTTCCCTTCCATCCGTATTATACGATGAAGGACCTGTTCGCGATGGTGCTGTTCATGATCCCCTTTGCCTGGTTCGTGTTCTTCGCGCCAGACATTCTGGGTCACCCTGACAACTACATCATGGCCAATAGCCAGGTGACGCCTGCTCACATCGTTCCCGAATGGTATCTGTTGCCTTTCTATACGATCCTGCGCGCCATCGACTTCAATATCCTGTTCATCGACAGTAAGCTCGGCGGCGTGATCGCCATGGGCGGCGCTATTCTCATGCTGCTCATCCTGCCTTGGCTGGATACGTCAAAGGTCCGGTCTGGCACCTTCCGTCCGATGTTCAAGTGGTTCTACGGCCTGTTTGTGATCAACTTCATCGGTCTGATGTATCTGGGTGCGCAGGCTGCGGCGGAGCCCTACACTACGCTCTCCAAGATCTGCACCGCCTATTACTTCATCTACTTCCTTGTCGTGCTGCCGGTGCTCTCACGCGTCGAGAAAACCAAGCCGCTGCCGACAAGCATTTCCGAGAGCGTTCTCGGAAAGTCACACGCGTGATCGGGGCGACTATCATGTTCAAGAACAAGATCATCATCGCTGCCCTCGCCGCTGTCATGGGCCTCTCCGCTGTCGGTTCGGCCCAGGCCGCTGAAGCTGGCAAGCACCCCGAGCGTGTGAACTGGAGCTTTGCAGGCATTTTCGGTACCTATGACCAGAACCAGCTTCAGCGCGGGTTTCAGGTGTTCCGTGAAGTCTGCGCAAGCTGCCACGGCGCTCACCTTCTCGCCTTCCGCAATCTGGGCGAGCCGGGTGGCCCTCGCTTCTCCGAAGCACAGGTCAAGGCACTGGCTGCTGAGTACGAAGTGGCCGATGCAACTGCCGAGGGCGGTCGTCGTCCGGCCGTTGCCGCAGACCGCTGGCCTTCGCCGTTCGATAGCGAGCAGGATGCACGCGACGCCATGGGCGGCTCCTATCCGCCTGACTTCTCCGTTCTGGCGAAGGCCCGCGGCGTAACCGATCCATTCCCGACCTGGGCGCTGAACTACTTCACCGGCTATCAGGAAGGTGGCGTGGACTATATCCACGCGCTGCTGACCGGCTACCACGAAGAAGTGCCAGAGGACGCGCCTGAAGGGTTCGAACTGGCTGACGGCAAGTATTACAACGACTACTTCCCCGGCCACGCTATCGGCATGGCACCGCCGCTGGCCGACGGTTCCGTGACGTACACGCCCGGTGAAGACGGTGTTGCGGTTCCAGAAACGCTCGAGCAGTATTCGACTGACGTTGCTGCCTTCATGATGTGGGTTGCAGAACCGCACCTCGTGAGCCGCAAGCAGACTGGTTTTGTGGTCCTGCTGTTCCTCGTTGGTTTCGCCGGTCTGATGTACGCCACCAAGCGCAAGCTTTGGGCGGGTATCGAGCACTAAGACCCGTATATCGATACGTATCGCGAGGGGCCCTGTTGGGCCCCTTTGCTTTTCAATCCAGTCGCTGTCGCGCTGGGTAGAGCTGGGTCCGCCGGGCATGAAACGGCGTCGGGCACTGAACTCACGCAAATGGTGTACGCCTTTGCGTGAAGCCCTTGCCAAGCCAGGTGAATGCCACGATATTCGCGGTCATTCCGGTGTTGGAGGAAATACAAATGTCCGCCATTCGCCTGGCCGTTACCGTGGTCAGCACTGCTCTTGCCGTCAGTCGTCACCCGGCTGTGCGCGCCGGTGTGCATGCCGTGGTGTCCAATCCCAAGGCGCGGGAAACGGCGATCAACACTACGCGCAACGCAGCTTACAATGCTGGCGTCATTGCCCGGCATCTGCTTGGTCGCAACAAAACCTGACCTTTTCTCAAATTCCCAAGGCCTTCGATGTCGCTCGACCTGAAGTCGCTCGTCCGCACGATCCCTGACTATCCCAAAAAGGGAATCCTGTTTCGGGACATCACCACGCTGATCGAGCATCCCGAAGGGTTTCGGGAGAGTGTTGAGCGCATCGCTGCGCAATATCGTGGACAGGGCATTACCCATGTCGCTGGCATCGAAGCACGCGGCTTTATCTTTGGCGCGGGCGTTGCCATCGCGCTGGGCACCGGCTTTGTGCCAGTCCGCAAGAAGGGCAAGCTGCCCGGTGAAACCATTGGGCAGAATTACGCGCTCGAATACGGCGTCGACACGATCGAAATCCACGCCGATGTACTGAGCGCAGGCGATAAGGTGCTGCTGGTCGATGACCTGATCGCCACTGGTGGAACGGCCATTGCTGCCGTCGGACTGCTGCGCGGCACGGGCGCCCTGTGTGACGACGCAGCCTTCGTGATCGATCTGCCCGAAATCGGCGGCGCGGCCAAGCTCAAGGCCGAAGGCGTGCGCGTGTCATCGCTGATGGCGTTCGAGGGGCATTAAAGGCTACCAGCTGTTGCGGCCATCGACCTGCTCGACCGCGATGCCGGACCAGTCCAGGCCATCAACGAGTTTGAGATTTACCGCGTAAACCCGCTCGGTCGGCATGGCGTTGGCATCGCCATTCTTCGGCGTGCCATCGGCATTATACATCGAGGCCCAATCGGGAGAATCACCCCATGTCTGCATGCCGCATGTGTCGCAGAAATGATGGGCATTGAGGCCTGACGCGGAATAGATCCGATCATCACTATTGGCGATGAATGTCAGCTCTGCGGGCGTGTAATAGGCCCAGATAGCGCCCGTGCGCGCACAAAAACTGCAATTGCAGGATTTTGCAGCTGTGGGTTGTGCGGGCAGGGCGATTTTGGTGGCGCCGCAATGGCAGGTGGCGTGAAGGGTCATAGCAGGGGCTCCGGCTGGCAGTGATCCCAGTCTTGCCGCTTGCGCTGACAAGCCCTGTCAGCAGCCTAGCTATGCCGCCATGGCCTCACGCCGATCCACCAGAACGAACTGGTTTCCCTCGGGATCGCGCATGATCGTGTAGGTCGGCAATACGCGCTCGACATTGGCACCCAGTTCCTTGAGCCGTTCGACTTCACCCGTCCGATCGGAAACCTGAACGTCGAAATGCACCCGATTGTTGTCGTGGCGCTGGCCGTCCACGTTCTGGAAACAGAGCGAGGGGCCGGGACCGTCGACCATAATAGTCTGGGGTTCTTCGGGGTCGAGGCCAAGCGCGAGGCTGAGGGCGGCGCTGGTCGTGTCCTGCGGGCGGATGGCATAGCCGTCAAGCAGTTGTGCCCAAAATTCGGCCAGAGCACTAGGCTGGTGGCAGTCAAAGACGATTTCGTGGATGGCACCCATTGCCGATCTCCTTTGTCGTACTAACGAAGCGTTAACTGGGAAATGCGGCAAGAAAGGTGCAAGGGCCCGGCCTGTGGAAGCCGGGCCCTTTCGACTTACTTGCGTGGTGCGGTTTCCAGCAGCGCCGCAAGCGGCGGCAGATGGGCGGCTGGTGCCTTCACAGCCGCTTTGCCGCTCGGCCTGGCGAACGGCGGCTGTGGCTTGCCGTGGCGAGGCACATTGGCGGTGTGCTTGACCGGAAGTGGACGCTGGAACTGATTTTTAGGCATGAGATTATCCTTCCCGCCCGGCGTAAAACGCGCGGGCTGGCTGCAATGGAATGGACGCATGACAGGGCCACGCGCATGAATGCGGTTTTGGGAGGACGCGGGGGATGCGCGGGGGGGCGGAATGGGCCGTATCAGCCCGGATCAGCACCTGTTCTGTCGAACCTGTCGAACTGCACAGCCATCACAAGCCGATCACGCGCAAGCGCGGACCGGAGAGCAAATCGGGCGTCCTGAACATGTTCTCAGATCATTTGGGTGCGAAACCTCCGTAATAATGGGGGTAGCATAGGCAAGCAAAAGGACCGGCGTCAACTGCCGGCCCTTTCAGGCTTGAAAACGTCGCCGCTATCAGGGTTCGAGTTGGCCCGTCTTGGGCTCGTCCTCGGCGCTGATATTGGGCTCGTTGCGGGTCTTCCACAGCGAGTAGAAGACGCCTGCTGCGAGGATCGAAATGGTCAGGCCCAGCGAGATCGCGGTCGGTACGTGGTAGCCGAAAGGCACGAGACAGATCTTGATACCGATCAACACCAGAATGATCGCCAGCGAGGTCTGCAGGTAACGGAAACGGTTCATGGCCGCTGCCAGCGCGAAGTAGAGCGCACGGAGGCCCAGAATGGCGAAGATGTTGGACGTGTAGACGATGAACGTATCCTGCGTGACCGCGAAGACGGCAGGCACGGAGTCCACGGCAAAGATCAGGTCGACAATTTCGACCATGATCAGCGCCACGGCCAAAGGCGTCAGCCAGGTGACGATCTTGCCGGTCTTGGGATCGGGCTGCTTTATCGTGAATTTACGACCATGCAATTCCTTGGTGATGCGGAAGCGCTTGTTGAGGAACTGGAAGATCTTGTTGTCTTCCATATTCGGCTCTTCATCCTGATGCTTGAACATCCGGAAGCCCGTAAAGACGAGAAATGCGCCGAAGAACAGCAGGATCCAGCTAAACTGGTAGACGAGCGCCGCACCGACGCCGATCAGGATGGCGCGGAACAGGATCACGCCCAGAATACCCCAGAACAGCACGCGGTGCTGATAGAGGCGCGGGATGCCGAGGAAGCCAAATATGGTGGCGATGACAAACATGTTGTCCATCGCAAGCGACTGCTCGATTAGATAGCCGGTATAGAATTCGAGGCCGGCTTGAGCGCCGCGCTGGAACCAGACCCATGCGCCGAAGGCGAGAGCAATCAGAACGTAAAAGCCGTAAAGCAGCAGGCTCTCCTTGGCTTCGATCTCGTGCTCATCGCGGTGGAGGATGCCGAGGTCGAAAACAAGCAGGCCGATCACCAGAGTGATGAACGCGACCCAGAAATAAACGGGAGTACCAAGAAAATCGCCCGATAGGGCGGCAAGAAGCGATTCCATCGCCGGACCTTCTCCATGAACAGTTGGAGTAACTCCGACATCGCCATGGAGAGTCCATGACCAGAGGGGCCCGGCGTTACACTCCAAAAATGCTCCAAAGGCCGGAAAGTTTCAAGCCCCTGCTTTGGTTGGAGCGCGGGGAAGATGGAAAAGGGGCGGAGGAAACTGGCTATTTCAGTTCGCGGACAAGGGTTTGGAGGTCCCCGCCATTGTAAAAGACATCGTCGCCGCTTTCGCGAATTGGTTGAAATCCCAGCCGCGTCAGTAAAGCCGCCGAGCGCAGATTGTTGCGTTCGGTATCGGCGACGACGCTTTTGACATTTTCCATTTTGCTGAGCGCGATCAGGGTCAGGCGGCAGGCCTCGTAGCCAACCGAACGACCCCAGAATGATGGCGACAGCACATACGCGAGGTTGGCAGCGCCGCCGGGAGTGATTGTGGCCTGGGTAAAGCCTGCAATGATGCCATCTACGAAGATGATCCAGTTCAGCCAAATATCTCCGCTGTCGTCCTGCGGGCCCTTGTTTTGGCGGATAATACGCTGGCGCACGTCATCAACCGATGCGGGCGGCGTGCTGCCGAGAAATTCATGAAGTTCCAGCGCTTGAAGTGCTGCGAACAGACCTTCTGCGTGATGCTCGGCCTGCGGCTCCAGGCGCACCTGCACCTTAGCGCGGCGTGCAAAGCATGACGATGGCTTCCGCCGTTTCCATCTGCAACGCCACGCCATAAGTCGGGTCATTCACCAGACGAACGGCCTGAATGCCACCAGCGCTGTGCAGATTGCCGTCATTGAGGCCAACGCCGTCCTGATAGGGCGTGAGCGTGCCGCTGCCCGAATTGGGGTCGCCAGCCGTGCGGGAAGCCCAGCCATAGACCTGCCCGTAAAGGGTGAAAATCCCAACGCGCTCGGTCGTCGCGTCGCGACAGGACCAATTGCCCTGATAGGCCTGCGCAAAGGCAGGGGCGGCGGAGACGGCGGTGAGGGCGAGAATAAGGGCGAATCGGCGCATGGAGGCAGAGTGCCGATGCGCCCTCGCTGTTTCAAGAGCCGCGGCGGATCAGCTTTCCGAGAACGGGCACTTTGGTGAGTGCAAGCAACACTTTCAGTTTGAGCGGCATGCGGTAATCACGCAGCTTGGAGAAGCCAACGAGATCAGCTGAATAAACCAGCTCGCCATGCTGGTTCACGGCTGTGAGGTGGTTGAACAACAGGCCCCAGCCCGGAATGGAGTTGGATGCGCGCTTGCCTGTCACGACCAGTTCATAGGTCACGACATCGCCGGGGCGCACCGGGGCCTTGAAATCCATGGAATTGACGCCGGGGGAGGGGCCAGAGACACCCGGTTCCTTACCGAGCGCGCGGAGTCTGTCTTCTTCGGCAAACAGGGCGTCGACCATTTTGCGATGCCCAACGCTCACCGTATGCCAGCCCGAAGCGATCAGCCCGCCAAAATGGCTGTGTTTGGCCAGTTCGGGATCGGTGTGGAAATATTGCGGATCGTAGAGCTTTCCGAAGCGAATGATTTCCTCGGTGGTGAAGGTATGGCTGCCGAGGGGAAAGGCTTCGTCGATCACGATGTCTTCGAACCAGCGGGTCATGCCGCAACCTCGCTATTCCTGCATTCAACCAGATTGGCCAGCCGCATGGTCATGACCGGCTTGCCCTTCTGATTGCGAATGTCAAAGTCGAGCGTAACAATGCCCCATTGGGGCTGGCTGGCCGAGCGGCGCAGTTCGGCAATGGTGGCGGTGCCACCAATCGTGTCGCCGACCATGACCGGATTCTTCCATTTCAGATCTCGAAATCCGAGCCCGCCACAGGATGCGATGGTGGAAAGGAAGCTGTCGACCAGCATGCGCAGGCTCAGTGCACCGGTTTGCCAGCCGCTTGAGGCAAGGCCGCCAAGCAGGCTTTCCCTAGCCGCTTTTTCATCGAGATGAAATGGAAACGGATCGAACTCGCGAGCGAAGTTGATGATCATGTCCTTGCTGACATCGGTCGTTCCCAGTTGGATGACTTCGCCCACCGAAAGGTCTTCGAAGTGTCGCCGATCTTTTGTGACAGGATTGGTCATTTGCTTGCCCTATGCGTCAATCCGGGTTTTCGCATGGCGGGCGGGGCAGGGCAAGGCATGAGGCCCCCAAAAAGAAAGAGCCCGCCAAAATGGCGGGCCTTTTTCATGCTTCTTGATGTGTGTTTTGCGGGATGATTATGCCGCGTTCGGCATATTCACGGAGCTTGTTCCGCATGGTTCTGATGGAAATTCCCAGAACATGGGCGGCATGTGTGCGGTTTCCTTCGGTTTGCCGCAGCGTTGCCAGTATCAAACGTCTTTCCACTTCGGCGACAGGCAAACCAACCAGATCCTCGGCGGCAGTCAAATTCGGCGTGAAATTGTGCATTTTAGTCGCTTTCTTTCCTCCCCCAGTCTCCTTTGTTCCCAAACCAACACCGACAGCGTGGAGGGCAATGGTTAACGCTTTCCTAACGAAAGTCCGTAGGTATAATCACGAATGCGGACGCTGCGTGCTGGTCGGCAACGATCAGCCCAAACATTGACATCTGCGCCGATCCGACCCAATTGGAGCCCAACGATTTCCCGGAGACTCCCATGGGCTTCAAGATGGGCATTGTCGGCCTGCCGAATGTCGGCAAGTCGACGCTTTTCAATGCACTCACCCGCACGGCTGCCGCACAGGCGGCCAATTTCCCGTTCTGCACCATCGAGCCCAATGTGGGTGAAGTGTCGGTGCCCGATCCGCGGCTGGAAAAGCTGGCCGAGATTGGCAAGTCGATCAATATCCTGCCCGCGCGCATGAGCTTTGTTGACATTGCGGGTCTCGTGAAAGGCGCATCGCAGGGCGAAGGGCTGGGCAATCAGTTCCTCGCCAATATTCGTGAGACGGACGCCATCGCTTATGTGCTGCGCTGCTTTGAAGATTCAAACGTCATCCACGTATCCAACCGAGTCGATCCGATTGCCGACGCCGAGGTGGTCGAGACCGAATTGATGCTGGCCGACCTCGAAAGCCTCGAAAAGCGCCGCGCCGGCGTTGAGAAAAAGGCCAAGGGCAATGACAAGGAAGCAAAAGTCACGCTGGACCTGATCGACCGCGCTATCGCTGTTTTGCGCGATGGCAAGTCGGCCCGCTTCGTCAAACGCGACGCTGAAGAGGAAAAGGCGTTTGCCGAACTGCAATTGCTGACCAGCAAGCCCGCGCTCTACGTCTGCAATGTCGATGAAGGCTCCGCCGCCACCGGCAATGCGCTGAGCAAAAAGGTCGAGGAATATGCCAAGGCCAATGACGCTGGCGTTGTTGTCATCTCTGCAGAAATCGAAAGCCAGCTGGCGCAATTGCCGGATGAAGAACAGGCCGAATACCTGTCTTCGCTTGGCCTCGATCAGGCTGGCCTTAGCCGACTGATCCGCGCGGCCTATGACCTGCTCAATCTGCAGACCTATTTCACCGTCGGCCCGAAGGAAACGCGCGCCTGGACCATTCACAAGGGCGACAAGGCTCCTCAGGCGGCAGGTGTCATCCATACCGATTTCGAGCGCGGCTTCATTCGCGCGCAGACCATTGGCTACGACGATTACGTTTCGCTTGGTGGTGAACAGGGTGCCAAGGAAGCGGGCAAGGCGCGTGACGAAGGCAAGGAATATGTCGTCAAGGATGGCGACGTAATGCTGTTCAAGTTCAACGTCTAAACTCAAACGGGGCGCTCACAAGGCGCCCCGTTTGATTTCTGTCACCCCACTTCGCCCTTACGCATCTGGTTGGGTGTCAGCCCATAAGCCTTGCGGAAATGCTCGTAGAACTGGGTTTGCGAGGAAAATCCGGCCTCCACGGCAATCGTGGCGATAGGCATATTGGTGTCGAACAGCAGGCTACGGGCGCGGATCAGGCGCAGCCGCGTGATGAATTTCTGCATCGGGATATGCATGACCTTGGTGAACAGGTTTGCCGCATAATTGGGATGCAGCCCGGCAATGGCCGCGACCTCGCCGGTATGGAGCGGGTTAGCGACGTTCTCGACGATATGGCGCACCATCTGCACCACATAGCGGACCGGGGAGGGGCTGCGCGCCTCTTGCGTGGATTTGTCGATCCACGGCGTTAAAAGCTCTGTCCAGCCCACTAGCACAGCGCGGCGGAACAGAATGGCGATTTCGGCGCGGGCCAGGTCGCTGCGTTGAGCATTGCCGCTGCGATAATCGGCATACCAGCGCTCCAGCGTTTCAAGGGTGGTGCTGTCCGGCGAGAAGGCGATCACCCCGCCGCCCATGAGTGTTTCTGTGAGTGCGCCGAGGCGTGGCATTTCGAGAAAAGCGTCCATCGGCAGGTAGATGTTCATTTGCCGCGCGGTTTCCGCGCCGCGCAGGGCCGTGGTCTGGTGCGGGACGCCCGCCCAGAAGGCAACGAGCCTTTTTGCCGGGACGGTCAGTGGCGCGCCATCGAAGCGGTAATCCATCTCGCCATCGGTCAGCCAGTTGAATTCGATATGGCCATGTGTGTGTGGCGCGGCCATGATCTGCGGCGCGAAAGCGCGAATGCCGAAACGGCCAAAGGCTTTGGTGGTGGCATAAAAGCGCCGGTCGGCACGCGGATTGGGGCGGAGTGGTAACTGGCCAGATGCCATATCTTAGAAACCCGGAAGAATGGTCTTTTATCCCGGATTGCGTGGTCGGCGGCAAGCGTTATCCATAGACGCAATGCGGCTGGAGGAGCCGCGGGCCAGCGCGCCCTTTTAGGAGCATTCCCATGGCAAATCCCAAAATCACTTTTATCGGCGCTGGTTCGTCCGTGTTCATGAAAAACATTGTCGGCGATATTCTGCAGCGCCCGGCGCTGGCGGGTGCAGAAATCCGGCTGATGGATATCAATCCCACACGGCTTGAAGAAAGCGCGATCATTGCGGGCAAGCTGATTTCGACGCTGGGCGTATCGGCGACAGTCAAGACCTTCGACGATCAACGTGCGGCGCTCGATGGCGCCAATTTCGTCGTCGTCTGCTTCCAGATCGGCGGCTACGAGCCGTCAACGGTGGTCGATTTCGAGGTGCCGAAAAAGTACAATCTCCGCCAGACCATTGCCGATACGCTGGGGGTCGGCGGCATCATGCGCGGCCTGCGCACTGTGCCGCATCTGTGGAGCATTTGCGAAGATATGCTCGAAGTCGCCCCCGATGCGATCATGCTGCAATACGTCAATCCGATGGCCATCAACACCTGGGCCATTGCCGAGAAATATCCGAGCATCAAGCAGGTCGGTCTCTGCCATTCGGTGCAGGGCACGGCGCATGAGCTGGCCCACGATCTGGGCATTCCCTACGAGGAAATCCGCTATCGCTCGGCCGGCATCAACCACATGGCCTTCTATCTCAAGTTCGAGCATCGCCAGGCCGATGGGTCCTATAAGGACCTCTATCCAGAACTGCTGCGCGCCTATAGCGAAGGCCGCGCGCCCAAGCCGGGCTGGAACCCGCGCTGCCCCAATAAGGTGCGCTACGAGATGATGACTCGGCTGGGCTATTTCGTCACCGAAAGCTCGGAACATTTCGCCGAATACACGCCCTATTTCATCAAGGAAGGGCGCGAGGACCTGATCGAGAAATATGGCATTCCGCTCGATGAATATCCCAAACGGTGCATTGAGCAGATCGAGGGCTGGAAAAAGACCTCCGAACAATACCGCACGGCTGACAAGATCAATGTGAAGCCGTCAAAGGAATATGCCAGCTCCATCGTCAACTCAGTCTGGACCGGCGAGCCCTCGGTGATCTACGGAAATCTGCGGAACAATGGCGTCATCACCAGCCTGCCCGATGCGGCAGCGGTGGAAGTGCCGTGCCTTGTCGACGACAATGGCCTGCAACCCACCTATATCGGCGAACTCCCGCCGCAGCTCACCGCGCTGATCCGCACCAATATCAATGTGCAGGAGCTGACCGTGCGGGCGCTGGTCGAGGAAAACCGCGAGCACATCTACCACGCCGCGATGATGGACCCGCATACGGCAGCCGAGCTCGATCTGGATCAGATCTGGAACCTCGTCGACGATCTCATCGCGGCCCACGGCACATGGCTGCCCGAATGGGCCCGCGGCCCACGCAAGGCCAAGGTGGCATAAAAGTATATGCCGGCACGCCATAAAAGCGCCCCTCGAAGCTCGGTTGCCCACGACCGGCTTCAACGCTCCATCTCGATCCTTCCCGGACCGAGAGTGCATGGGCCTCGATGGCTCTAGCCCTCACCCAGCCGCTCGTCGCCTCGCTTGTAGCAGTCGATGTCCTGGGTGATGCCATACCACCGCAGGACGTGCCCCTCGTCGTCGCGTCGTGGCTGCGCAAAGACCCGGAACCAGCGATAGCTGCCGTCGGTCTGTCGCAGCCGCAATTCTTCATCGATATCCAATTGGTGGGTGATTGCACGGTTCCATGTCGCCTCCACCCGCGCCAAATCGTCGGGATGGACCTGGTCGAGCCAACCGCCGCCCTGCAAGGCATCGAGCGGGGCATGCTGCAGCATGGTGTGTTGCGGCGAGAGATAGAGCAGCTGTCCCGTCGCGTCCGCGGTCCAGGGCATGTAGGGCATCAGCTCGACGGTGTGGCGATAGTGTTCCGCGCTTTCCCTGAGCAGCGCTTCGGTTTGTTTGCGTTGCGTAATGTCGATGCCGACGATCGAATAGCCCATGATTTCGTCGAGTTCATTGGTCACGCCCTGCACCGAAACCAGGTCGGTGCCCCCGGCCGGCATCGCGCATTCTAAGGTCACGACATCCCTTGCCGCCGTGGATGAGGCCAGCATCTGCGACAGCACCGGCACGATGCCCGGCAGAAGCTCGGCGACGGGACGCCCGCGCAGTTCATGGGCGCCGAGGCCCAGCCGCCCAGCCAGCGCCTCGCCGACACGAACCAGCTGCATCTCCGGGTTGATGAAGGCAATCGACAGGCCCGACGAACCATAGAGCGCATCGAGCTGCGCCCCGCGCCGTTCGGGCGACAGCGATTCCAGGGTCGATAGCGCGCCTTGCTGGAAAATTGCGAGGGCCTTTGCCGGCACATCGGCGGCGGGGAGGCCGGCACCGAACAGATAGCCCTGTGCCAGGTCGCAGCCAAGCCGGGCTAGAACGCGCTCCTGCGCCTCCGTTTCCACCCCCTCCGCCACCACCGGCAGGCCGAGATTCTGCCCCAGCCCGATCACCGCCGCGACGATTTTGCGGGTGTGCGGATCATCCAGCATGGTCCGGACGAAGCTGAGGTCGATCTTGATCTTGGTGAAGGGCATGGTCTGCAGCCAGGTCAGGCTGGAATGACCGGTGCCGAAATCATCCAGCGCAACGTGAAAGCCCATTTCGGCCAGCTGTTCGAGCACGGCATGGGCCTGGGCATCGTCGCTGAAAATGGCCGTTTCGGTGATTTCGACGTGAATGCGCCCAAAGGGGAAGCCCGCGCGCTCGGCTTCTACCCGAAAGATCTCCGCGAGGCTGGAATTCCGCAACTGCGTCGGGGACACGTTGAAACCCAGAAAGAACGAGCCGGGCCAGTCGCGCGCCGCCGCAAAGCTCTGCCGCAGCTGCGATGCCAGCATGGCATCGAGCAGGCCCGCCTCTTCCGCCATGGGGATGAATTCGGCCGGCGAAACAAGGCCCATCACCGGGTCCCGCCAGCGGGCCAGAACCTCAAAGCCCACCAGCAACCGGCTGATGGGCGTGACAATGGGCTGAAATACCGGGAAAACGCCGCCATCCAGCAAAGCCGCCTGGAACGACGTCAGAAGCGCCGAGTTGTCGCGGGCACGCATATCGGTCTCCGTTTGGCCTGCAGAGTCAGATGTAGTCCGCTCCAGCCTGCTCGTAATTTAAATATATTGTGTGGGCGCGATGCCCGATCGGCCTCAGGCAGGCTTGGTCTCTGCAGGCGGCCGTCATTGCAGCTTCAATATGCTGCCGCGCCCCTTACCAGTCGTTTCCAGAATTATCGCAAATTTGAATTTTGAAGGCGGGGCGGCGCGCCTCTCCGCACTATGCTGCCTGCGTCCTGATATGTGGCGACCAAACGTAACCTCACCCCTTGAGTCCATAGAGGCGAAGCGCGGCTCGATCCCATAATCCCAAAGCCCATTTGGGGCTCTCGGGAGCGTCGTGGTCATAAGGGAATGCGCCCGCCACAAGGGCAGGTGCGACTGCAACAACCGGGACGGCGAACGCGCCGCTACTCGCCCTTGCCGAACAGCTTGCTCAGCATATCAGCCATCGGGCCCGACTTAGGAATCTCCGTTTGCGGCTTGGACGGGCGTGCTTGGCGGATATGGCTTTGCGCTGATTTGGCGGCAGGAGCAGGCTTGGGGTCTTCACCCTTCACGGCGAGAGCGAGCTTGTTCATGAAGCCAGCATCGTCGTCTTGGAGCAGGAGCGGCGTCTGCCTGCCGATTTCGTCGAGCAGCGGATCGAGCCAGGCCTTGTCGGCCTTGGCAAAGTCACCCAGCACATGGGGCGTCACGAATTCCTTGCCCGGGTGCCCGATGCCCAGCCGAACGCGCTTATAGTCGGCCCCAATCTGCGGATCGATGGAGCGCAGGCCATTATGCCCGCCATTGCCCCCACCCACCTTGACACGCACCTTGCCAGGGGCGAGGTCGAGTTCGTCGTAAAAGACCACGATGTCGGCGGGGGTGAGCTTATAGAAGCGGGCTACCTGCTGCACGCTGTCGCCGGACTTGTTCATAAACGTCTGCGGCTTGAGCAACAGAGCGCGCTCGCCACCGACATTGCCTTCGGCCAGCAGGCCCGCATGCTTGGATTTCCAGCCGGAGATACCATTGGCCGAGGCAATGGCATCAATGGCCATGAAGCCGATATTGTGCCGGTTTCCGGCATATTGAGCGCCGGGATTGCCCAGGCCAACAAGCAGTTTCATGGGAGTGGACCCTTGCAAATGAAAGAGGCGGCCGCAAGGCCGCCTCGAAATGCTTTCGCATTGCCAGCAAGATTACTCTTCGGTGGCTTCTTCTTCTTCTTCACCGGCGGCGTCGGCGGACTTGAGGCCCGACGGAGCAACGACGGTGGCGATGGTGAAATCGCGGTCGGTGATGGTCGGGGTCACGTTCTTGGCCAGCTTCACAGCCGAGATGTGGATCGAATCGCCGATTTCGTAGCCGGTCAGGTCAACGGTGATCTCTTCGGGGATCGCGTTGGCCGGGACGGTGACTTCAACCGTGTGACGCACAACGTTGAGGGTGCCGCCACGCTTGAGGCCGGGGCTCTGCTCTTCGTTGATGAAGTTCACGTGCACTTCCACAGTAATCTTGGAATTGCCGGAGACGCGCAGGAAGTCGATATGGACCGGCTGATCCTTGACGACGTCGAGCTGATAGTCGCGCGGAATCACCTTGTGTACGGTGCCATCGACGTCGAGGTCGAGGATGTGCGACTTGAAGCCACCGGCATAGATGAACTTCAGAGCGTCTTTGTATGCGACGGAAACGGTGACGGGGGGCTTCTTGTCACCATAGATAACGGCGGGAACACGTCCCTGACGACGCAGCTCGCGAGCGGCCCCCTTGCCCACTCCCTCACGCGCCTGTGCGCTAAGCACCTTATTGGCAGCCATGGAAATCATCCATTCTGGGTTGGTGTATATTGCCACTTTCAACAATATACGCGCCCGTCCTCCAGGGGTGACGAGCGCTTCATGGGCGCGGGATATAGAGGAAAGAGGGGCAGGGGGCAAGGCGCTTCGCGTCTGGCAGCCCGGGGAAAATCTATGAATCAGGATGCGGCAACCTGTCTGGTCACAATTCTGTCAGAACCCTTAGTGCTTGTGTCCGCTTATCCAGCAGATTCGGACCTAAGAATGAAAACGATCCTGACCATCGCCTTTGCCTCCATTGCCCTGATTGCTGCGCCGGCTCAGGCCGCCCCAGACTTTTCCTTTGGTAACGATAATGGCGAGTATGCCAATGACGGCGAATGCGACGATCCGCGGTTTGAAGGGCCCGGCATGACGCAGACTGTCCTCTTAAGCGACGATCTTCTCAATGACGCAAGCGACTGTCGCGCCGCCTTCAAAGCGGGCACGATTACGCTGCGTGGAATCGATGAGAATGGCGTGCCCGACTTTGGTGATGACAGCGGCGAGTATGCCAAGGATGGTGAATGCGATGATATGCGGTTCACCGGCCCCGGCATGACAGCGACGCCATTGCTGTCCGACGACATCATGCGCGACGCCACCGATTGCGGCAGTGCCTATGCCTCGGGCAAGATTCAGTTGCTTCTGAAATAGACATTTATGCGCCGGACGGCGAACTGTCCGGCGCGCCTTGCTTAGTCGAAAAGGCTCGAAACGCTTTGTTCGCTGGCGGTGCGGGCCACGGCTTCCCCGATCAGCGCCGCGATGCTGAGGCGGCGGATATTGCCTGCACCGCGGGTAGCCTCGGTATCGAGGATGGAATCGGTGACCACCAATTCCTTGAGCTTGCTCGCCGCAATGCGCTCCGATGCGGTGCCGGACAGCACGCCATGGGTGATATAGGCGGAAACTTCCTTGGCACCGGCATTGAGCAGGGCTTCGGCGGCGTTGACCAGCGTTCCGCCGGAATCGACGATATCGTCGATCAGGATACAGGTCTGACCTTCCACATCGCCGATGATGTTCATGACTTCGGAGACACCGGCGCGGGGGCGGCGCTTGTCGACGATGGCAAGGCTGGCGCCAATGCGGCTGGCGACATTGCGGGCGCGCACCACGCCGCCCACGTCGGGCGATACGATCATGACGTTCTTGACGTCGTAATTATCCTTGATGTCGCGTACCATAACCGGGGCCGCAGTCAGGTTATCGGTCGGAATATCGAAAAAGCCCTGAATCTGGGCAGCATGCAGGTCCAGTGTCAGCACGCGATTGGCACCGGCCTCGGTAATCAGATTGGAGACCAGCTTGGCCGAGATCGGCGTGCGTGGTGCCGATTTGCGGTCCTGTCGGGCATAGCCGAAATAGGGCAGCACAGCGGTGATGCGGCGGGCTGAGGAGCGGCGCAGCGCGTCGGCGATGATGAGCAATTCCATCAGGTTGTCGTTTGCCGGAAAACTCGTGGATTGTAGGATGAACACATCCTCGCCACGCACATTCTCCTGCACTTCGACATAGACTTCGTTATCGGCGAAGCGCTTGACTGTGCAATCGGTCAGCGGAAGTTCGAGATAGCTGGCGACGGCCTGCGCCAGCGGACGGTTGGAGTTGCCGGTCACCAGCTTCATGGGCGCGATCCTGTCTCAACCGGTCCCGCGGGGAGGGGACCAACCAGTTTCGCGGGCAGCTTTAGCGGCAAGTTTGCAGACTCGCAACGCCACTTTGGTGGAACCGGTAAATAAACATCATGTCAGGCCGATGACGGCGATCTGACGGCCAGTTCTGGTGCCCTTATGGGTGGCGTAGCGGTGGGAGAAGTAGCGCTCGGGGTGGGCATAGGTGCATCCGCCTACCTGTTCGATCTGCTCTATACCGGCAGCGCGAAGCTGATCGGCGACGAATCCAGGCAGATCAAAGTGCACCTGTTTTCCCGAAGGTATATGGAAAAACTGCTCACCGCCGGGGTGAAGTGCAAGGAAATCGGCCTTGAATTTATCCCCCACCTCATAATTGGGCGCATGAATGGTGGGGCCATAGGCGGCGCGGATATTCGCGGGGTTTGCACCAAGGTTTTTCATGGCCGCAATCGTGTTGCCGATAACGCCATCGACCGCGCCCCGCCAACCGGCATGAGCTGCGCCGATAATTCCGGCGTCAGGGTCAGCAAAGAGGATCGGGGTGCAATCAGCGGTGAGAATGGCAAGCGCTATGCCGGGAGTTTCTGTCACGAGCGCGTCAGCTTCGATTGTCGAGGCGGCGAGCGGCTCGGTGAGGACTTTTACATCTGCAGAATGGACCTGCTTTAGAATCGCTAAAGGACCGGCGCCAATGGTGGCACGGACCAGTTCGCGGTTCTGTTCGACAATTGCCGGATCGTCGCCCACCGACCACGACACGTTGAGCCCGGCAAACTCACCTTCAGATATGCCACCTGCGCGGCCAAAAAAGCCATGTCGGACCTTCGGGATGGCCGTCAGATTGCTTGCCGTTTCAAATGGGGTCATGCGGTGAACCCAGGGGGCATAAGGCCGGGGGAATGGGCGCAGAAGACCTTGAAAAGATTGCCCATCTGTTCAGGTGTAATAAGGCGGTCACGCGCTCCCTTTATATCGGCGGCAGAGCCCGGATTGGCTTTGATCAACGCGGCACTGCGTTCTCCAATGCCGAGGCGGGTCAGAAAATCGCCCTGCGTCGCCAACGGTTGGGCTGCGAGGCCGGCTTGCCGCGCGACATTCGCCAAAGCGCCGAAATCGACATGAGCGGAGAGATCGGTTTCGCCGGGAGCATCGAGCACGTCGGCATAGGCATGATTGCGCACGCCTTGCAGGGTTTCGCCGGTCTGCGTCGCGGCATAACCATAGTCGATTGCGAGGATGCTACCGCCCTGTTTGGCCACGGCTTTGGCGATGCGGGACAGGACTTCGGCGCTGGCGAAATTGACTTCAAGAACGCTGTCCAGCGGCGCATTTGCCACTGCCTCAGGCATGGATGCACGCGGAATAGGGTTTGGCGACAGGCCGAAGGCGCGCTTGCCATCGATCAGGCCGACCTGACGCTCATGCCAGCCGGTTTCCTTGCGGATAAACTGGCGGATGGGCAGGGCATCGAAGAATTCGTTGGAGACGACCAGAACTGGACCATCTTCAAAGGTATCGAAATTTTGTAGGTATTTGGGCTCGTAAGGCGCGAGTTTCTGCTGCTGTTCGGCCATAAGATGCGGGCTGGTTTCAAACAGGGCGAGATGCAACGCATCGCGAAAACCTGGGGCGCGGCAGGCGACGCGCAGAATATCGGCCATCAGCGTACCGCGTCCGGGGCCGAGTTCGAGCAGCGTAAAAGCCTTTGGCTCGCCCATTTGCTGCCAGATATTCACCAGCCAGAAGCCGATCAGCTCCCCGAACATCTGAGAGATTTCGGGCGCGGTAATGAAGTCGCCCTTGCCACCGATGGGTTCACGCGCCCGGTAATAGCCCTTGGACGGGTGTGTCAGACACAGGCCCATATAAGTGGCAACGGACATCGGGCCACCAGCGCGGATTTGAATGTCGATCTGTTGCTCGAGTGTCAGATTATCGGTCACGTATGGTCTCGGATCTGTGCGTTTGCAGGTTGCTATCGATCAGGGCCGCAAAGGATTGTCGCGGCGCGACAGCGCGTAAGCGACCAAAATAAGGCCGCCGAACAGGAGCGGCAGAGTCAACAGCTGCCCCATCGTGACCCAGCCGAAATAGAGATAGCCGAGCTGAATATCGGGCAGGCGGACGAGTTCGACCGCGATGCGCGAAAGCGCGTAGCCGATGGCGAAAATGCCAGCAACCAGACCCGGTTTGCGCAGGGCGAAGAAAACGTGCGTCGCAACGCGGATGATCAGGAAGAGCAGAAGCCCTTCGAGCAGTGCTTCGTAGAGCTGGCTCGGGTGGCGGGGCACTTGCAGGGGGTCGGTCGGGAAAACCACCGCCCAAGGCAGATTGGCGGGTGCACCATAAAGTTCGGCATTGATGAAATTGGCCACTCGGCCAAGGAAGATGCCGATCGTAGCGACAGCGCCGAGCAGATCGAGGCTCGAAAGCCAATTGCCACCCTTGGAGCGGGTGAACAGGATGGCAGCCAGCATCAGGCCAAGCATGCCGCCGTGATAGGACATGCCGCCATCGAGCGTGTTGAAGACCTGCAGCGGTTCCATTGCGTAGCGATGCAGGTCATAGAACAGCACATAGCCGACGCGACCGCCGATAACGATGGCGAGCATGGCCCAGAAGGCAAAATCCCAGATGTCCTTTGCGGCAAAGGGCGGAGAGCCCCGATGCCAAAGCCGTTCATTGCGTAGCAACAGATAGCCGTAACCAGCGCCGAGAAAAACGCCAAAGAGATAGGCCAGCGCGTACCAGCGGATGGCGATGGGGCCGATGGCGATGGCGATGGGGTCGATATTGGGGAAGGGCAAGGGGCGTCTCTCCTTGAGGTCGACCGGATGTGTCGCGGCAATAAGGCTTTAGCTTGGCGTACCCTTCGCTTGGGTCCAACCGCAAGAGGTGTGGCGAAGAAAACCCCTGGCGCAGTGTGCCAGCCAACATACTGGGCGACCCAAAAACGAAAAATGACTGACAGTCATTGACGGAGGCTTTGGCCAAGCATATATGACTGACCGTCAGTCATATATTTGAGGTTGCGATGTCACCGCGACGTTCAGGCGGATCGGAACGATCCAGCGAAATCATGATGGGTGCCGCACGGTTGTTCCGCGAGCGCGGGATCAAGTCTGTATCCATCGACGAAATCGTGCAGGCGGCGGGCATCGCCAAGGGCACATTTTACCTCTACTTCCGCACCAAAGATGAGCTGCTGGCGAAAATGGCCGAAGCTGTAATCGCTCGAATGGCTGAGGCCGTTGAGGCGGCGGGGCAGGGTGGTGGCGACGTGATCGGCTGTTTCATCAATGCCGTCGTCGCGATGCGCAGCGTTGATCGGGACGAGCAATATCTCGCTGAAGCTCTGAACCATCCTGATAACAGCGCGCTGCACGAGTTGGCCAATATAGCGCTGGTGCGTCAGGTGGCGCCGGTTCTGGCCGCCATAGTCGAGCGTGGCAAGGCGCTTGGCGTTTTTCACGTTGAGGATGCCAGTGCCACGATGGAATTCCTTCTGGCGGGGCAGGCGGCCCTGCTCGGCGGTGGTCGTTTCAACTGGTCGGCGGACGAGCAGACGGCGCGGCTGCGCGCCACGCTGATCATCATGGAGCGCGCGCTGGGTGCATCCAAAGACAGCCTTCTTGTGCCGCTGATGGATATTTTTGTTACTGGGGGTCGTGATGCCGCAGATGAGTGAGCAAGGCATAATTGAGCGCTTTGACAGGCCGTGGACGTTCTTCGTGCTTTCGGCAGTTGGTCCCTGGTCGGCCTGGGCCGTGGCGGCATGGTTGAGCCATCAGGAGCCCACGAATGATGCGATCCTGACCCTGGTCAGCCTCTTTGCGGGTCTTGGCCTGACGCTGCCTTTGCTGGTGGCGTGGCTGTTGATCCGTCGGGATGCGGTCCTGGTTGCCGACCTGCGCCATCGGCTTTCAATCACCCGCAAGGGCCTTCTCTATATTGTCCTCTCAGCCGCGATCATGCTGGGCAGCATTCTTCTGGCGCAGCTGATCTCACTGTCGTTCGGCTATAGCGCCGATCAGTTCAAGCTTGCGCATTCGGCTTCATTCAGTGCGGGAATTCTGGTGGGCTGGGTGCCATTATTGCTGGCGCCGGCCATCGAGGAATTGAGCTGGCACGGTTACGGCAATGACGCCCTGCGCCGCTCCATGAACCTGTTCTGGACCTCGATTGTCTTCGGTATCTATTGGGTTTTCTGGCATGTACCGCTGGGCTTCATCGCGGGCTATTACCAGTCCAATCTGGTCGAAACCGGTCCCATCCATACGATCAATTTCATCGTCAGCCTTATCCCCTTCGTGCTGCTGATGAACTGGCTCTATTTCAAGTCGGGCCGCAATATCTGGGTGGCAATTGTGTTCCACCTAGCTGCCAATGTCTTCAACGAGGCGTTCCAGACCCATCCCGATAGCAAGGTCATTCAGACCGGCCTGTTGCTGGTGCTTTGCGTCGCCGTGATCGTCAAAGACCCCAAATTCTTCTTCCAACGCGATCTGACTGATCGCCGTGCACAGTGAAGGCTGAGAACATGAAAACCATTCATATCGAGAAATATGTCGACGGCATCCGCCAGGAGGAATTGAGCCTCCCCGTTGGCCCGATCCGTTTTATCGCCGGGTTGCTGCCAAATGATACCTTCCGCCAATTGCAGCAGCGGGGGCTCGATATCGATGCCCTGCTCAGCGAGCCGCACGGTGGGGAAGCGCAATGGCTAGAAGTAACTGAAGGCGGTGTGGCCAAGCGTATCCGCGTGTCGTGCAGCGGTTGAACGTCGCTTTAAGCCGCACTGTTCATCAGGCTGGTCATGCCCTACATATCAATCCAACAGCAATTCCTGCGAAACGGATAGGCGCCATGAACCAGAATAACCGGATTTTCGACGGCCTGGGCCGCGTGATGAATGAAGCGGCCGGTGTAGCGGACGGTGTGCGGCGTGAGGTTGAGACGGTAGTCAAGTCTCAGGCCCAGCGCATCGTCAACGATATGGATTTGGTCAAGCGCGAGGATTTCGACGCCTTGCGTGAACTGGTTCAGGTTCAGGGCGAAGAAATTGACGCTTTGCGCAAGGAAGTGGCTGCCCTCAAGGGTGTGTCTAAATCCTGATCTCTCAAGCTGACGATAGATATTGGAGGCCGGCTCGCCTTGCTGTGAACCGGCCTTGTGTTTTTCGGTTACGAGCAGCCCGACAAAGGTGCTGCACTTATTAACAGTTCGTTTATAGCCTGAAGGCCCGGCTGGCAGGAGTTTTAACACTCTGTTAACCGGGTGGGCCCAATCATCATCCACAAGAGAATGGCCTTCTTCCAGCGGCTCGCGTCCCCTGAATCAGTGGTGCAGTGTAGGTTGGTTTCAGGAGGACGATTCGACGCCGTTGTTGCGGCTTTTTGTTCCTTCTTGCGTATCCGACGAATGCGGTTCTTTAGGGCCGCGTAACGACCAACGCCTAGCAGGACGGACCTTTTTTATGGCCCTGATTGAATTCGAGCCCGACCGGACGTCCCATCCCGTGGACCTTGTCGAGCATATCGCTTCGATCAATGACTGGAATTTCGAGCGGCAGGATGCCGATGAGATCTCCATTTCCGTGCGTGGTGGGTGGAGCGACTATCATGTGTCGTTCAACTGGATGGAAGACCTCGAAAGCCTGCACATCGCCTGTGCTTTTGATCTTAAGGTGCCCGAGGGCAGGCGTGCCGAAATCAAACAGCTGATCAGCCTGATCAATGAGCAACTCTGGATCGGGCATTTCGATATCTGGCATAAGGAAGGCGTGGTGCTGTTTCGCAATTCGCACCTTCTTACCGGCGGCGCGGATGTGTCGCCGCAGCAATGCGAGGCGCTACTGCGCTCTGCCTCCGACTCGTGCGATCTCTATTATCAGGCGTTTCAGTTTGTAGTCTGGGCCGGAAAATCGGCGGCTGACGCGCTGAGCCACGTCATGTTCGAGACGGTGGGCGAAGCCTGAGGCAGGTCAGGCTGTCTCCGCATTGGCGTGTTTTATCCCCACGATTGCATCCTACCCCTATCTTGGGGCATGTCTTGACCGAGCGTCGGATACTTTGCCGGGAGGCATGCTAAAATGACAAACCTTCAATCCATTGGTCCGGTCATGCTTGCCGGTGCAGGCAAGATGGGTGTTGCGCTGGCGCGTGGCTGGCTAGAGTCTGGTCTGCCGTCAAGCAATCTGGTTCTTGTCGATCCTGTTCCCGGCGATGCCGCCAAGGCTCTGGCGGAAGATTTTGATCTCGTCATTCACTCCGAAGCTGTTGGCTTGCAGCCCAATGTGCTGGTGCTTGCGGTCAAGCCGCAGATCATCGGGCCGGTAATGGAGGGGCTGCTGCCGGTTATCGGTTCGCACACGCTGGTGCTGTCGATTGCCGCAGGTGTTTCGATTGGCACATTGGAAGCGGGGCTGCGCACTGACCGCATTATCCGCACCATGCCCAACACGCCGGCACAGATCGGCAAGGGCATTACCGGGGCGGTGGCGGGGTCGCAGGTTCGCGCCGATGATCGGGCTATTGCTGATGCGCTGCTGGCCGCAGCGGGCAAGGTGGCCTGGTTCGACAAGGAAAGCGATCTTGATGCGGTGACGGCGGTTTCGGGGTCCGGACCGGCCTATGTGTTCAATCTGGTCGAGGCTCTGGCGGCTGCTGGTGTGGCGCAGGGACTGCCCGAGCACATTGCCATGCAACTGGCACGACAGACCGTGATCGGCTCAGCAGCACTGATGGAGGCTGATCCAGCGCCAGCCAGCGTATTGCGGCAGAATGTGACTTCGCCCAATGGCACAACGGCGGCGGCGCTTGACGTATTGATGGCCGACGATGGCCTGACACCACTTATGGAGCGCGCGGTTGACGCGGCGCGCAAGCGCAGTGAGGAATTGGGCAGGAGTTAGAGCTTGTCCATTAGCCGCAGGCGGTCCAGCGTGGCGCTATCTTCAGGATTGACCATGCCGATCAGGAAGCGCCGGACATGGTTTGCAGCTTCCGGCGGTAGCGCTGCAAGGGATGCATCGATACGCGTTGCCTGATTGGCGGACAATTCGGCGAAGAAAAGGTTGCCCTTTTCGGTGGCATAGAGCAGGCGCTGGCGGCGGTCGGTGTCGCCGGTTTTCTGCTCGATATAGCCATTGTCGATTAACTGGCGAAGGACGCGGGCAAGGCTTTGCTTGGTGATCTTGAGGATGTCGAGCAAGTCTGCCACCGGCATGCCGGGTTTCAGATTGACGAAATAGAGCACTCGGTGATGGGCGCGGCCAAAGCCCTGACGATCAAGAAGGGCATCGGCGTCGCCGGTGAAATCCCTATAGGCGAAGAAGAAAAGCCCCATGATGTCGAGCGGCAAATGGGCATGCTCAGCCAGTGGGGAATTTATGTCAGCCTTATTGACATTTTTTCGGTCCACTGACATAGTTACTCCATTGCCGCCATGGTTTGGTCTTATCCCAAAGACATTCCGGTTTGCCAAGGGTTTGACCCTGATGCATGATTGGCGCAATGGCCACGACAAAGCGTGGCGATAAACAGAAAATGTCTGGAGAGGACTCATGGCAGGCGTGCCGATGGACCAGCGCGATGGCTGGATCTGGTTTGATGGCGAACTCAAACCCTGGAAGGACGCGAAGATTCACGTGCTCACGCACGGACTTCACTATGCCAGTTCCGTATTCGAGGGCGAGCGCGCCTATGGTGGCGAAGTGTTCAAGTCGCGCGAGCATACCGAGCGGCTGATCCGCTCTGCCGCGACGCTGGATATGCCCTTCCCTTATACGGTCGATGAAATCGAGGCGGCCAAGCGCCTTGTGCTGGACAAGAACGGGCTGGTTGACGCCTATCTTCGTCCGGTGGCCTGGCGCGGCTCGGAAGAGCTGTCGGTGCCGGCACGCAACAACAAAGTGCATGTGGCCATCGCTGCCTGGGTGTGGCCGAGCTATTTCTCTACTGAGGAAAAGCTCAAGGGCATTCGCCTTGAATGGAGCAAGTGGAAGCGCCCAAGCCCAGAGACGATCCCGTCTTCGGCCAAGGCTGCCGGTCTTTACATGATCTGCACGCTCTCCAAGGACGCGGCCATGGCCAATGGCTATGCCGATGCGCTGATGCTGGACTATCGCGGCTATGTGGCGGAAGCCACGGGGGCGAACGTGTTCTTCATCAAGGGCAAGGACATCACGACGCCGACGCCGGATTGCTTCCTCAACGGCATTACCCGCCAGACGCTGATTGCGCTGGCCAAGGAAAACGGCTTCACCGTTACCGAGCGGCATATCATGCCTGAGGAACTGGGTCAGTTCGACGAATGCTTCCTCACCGGAACGGCTGCGGAAGTGACGCCGGTTTCGGTGATCGGTGACTACAAGTTTACCCCAGCAGACGGCTGCCGGACGCTGATCGATGCCTATACGGCAGCTGTCACGCCGAAAAAGGTTGCGGCTGAGTAAGGGCTGTCGTCAGATCGATTAAAGAGGCCGGGCAGCAATGTCCGGCCTCTTTGCATTGGATTACCAGCGCTCTCGCGCCTTATTGTCGGCTGCCTTTGCTTCAACCCAGCGTAAGCCTGCCGGCGTTTCCTCCTGCTTCCAGAAGGGGGCGTCCGTCTTGAGGTAATCCATCAAGAATTGGGCGCCATCGAAAGCAGCTTGACGGTGGGGGGCTAGGGTCATCACCATCATGATAGTTTCGCCGGGCATAAGGCGGCCATGGCGATGGATAATGGCGGCGTCGATGAGGCCGAAGCGGGCAATGCCGGCATCGCGTATGCTGGACAGTTCATTGCGGGCCAAATCCTCGTAGCATTCAAGGATCAGCGCAGTGATCGGGTCGGCTGGCTGCGAGCGGACAAGTCCGGTAAACGTGACCATGGCGCCGGCCTCGGCATGGCTAGCCTGAAAGCGATTGGCTTCTGTACCGGGATCGAAAGGATCGGTCGTAACGCGAATCATGTCAGCCGCCGGTCATTGGCGGGAGAATGGCAATCTCACTGGCACCAGCGATAGGTGTATCTCCGGGGACGATACGGGCGTTGATCGAGAGCTTGAAAATGGCTGGATTTTCCATCGCCAGATCAAGCGCCTCGTCGTTACCGCGCAGCCAGGAAACAAGATCGTTGAGTGTAACCACTTCTGCAGGCGGGCTTACCTCGTCGCAGGCGCGATTGAGGCGCTCACGCAGCCATGCCAAATAGAGAATTTTCATTTGCCGATGCCGGATAGGTGTGGCCAGGAGGCGCGCAGATATTGCCAGCCCGTCCAGAGAGTAATGATGCCAGCGGCCCAGAGGATGATATCTGAGACCAGCGCGAGGCCGGGAATGATTGGCTCGGCAATAACGATTGCTAGCGCGACGAGCTGGATGGTGGTTTTCCACTTAGCCAATTGGCTCACTGGTAGAACCACAGTCTTGTTGCCCAAAAATTCGCGCAGGCCAGGGATGAAAGTCTCGCGGAAGAGGATCGCGATTGCCGGGATCAAGTCCACAGGTGAGAGACTGCGATCCCAGGCCAGAATGGCGATCAGGATGATGACGAGGATCTTGTCCGCGATGGGATCGAGCATGCGACCGAGATCGGAATATTGGTTCCAGGCACGAGCGAGATAGCCATCGACCCAATCGCTGGCGGCGGCGATGATGTATAGCGCAAGAGCAATTGCGCGCAGCAGCGGATCGCCCGCGAGCACCAGAGCTGAAATGGGGATGATCGCCAGAATACGGGCGATAGTGATGACGTTGGGAACGAGGAAAAGCGGGTTTCTGGCCATGGCCGGAGAGAACAGGAATGGCGACTAAGGGTCAAGTGAGTTGAGTGGGTGGCCGCCACCCCTCCACATCAAGTGAAGGGGCAACGGCGATAGGTAGAGTTCAGGCCACAGCCTGGCTGTTGATGGCGCGGCGCTTTTCGACAGAGGCTGCAAGATCGCGCAGGGCCGTCACCGTCGTATCCCAGTCGATGCAACCATCGGTTATGGATTGGCCATAGACCAGTCCCTTGCCTTCGATAAGGTCCTGGCGACCGGCGACGAGATTGGATTCGACCATGACGCCGATGATGCGCTTGTCGCCATTGGCCAGCTGGGTGCTGATGTCGGAGAGAACCAACGGCTGGTTTTCCGGGTTTTTGGACGAATTGGCGTGGCTGGCATCGATCATGATTGCGGGGTTGAGGCCGGCCTTGATGGCGACCTGTGCTGCCGCATCGACGCTGGCCGCATCGTAATTGGTGGTCTTGCCGCCGCGCAGGATGATGTGACCGTCTTCATTGCCAGTGGTGGCGGCAATGGCCGAGCGACCGTCCTTGGTGACGGCGAGGAAATGGTGTGGGTGAGATGCAGACAAAACTGCGTCGAAGGCGATTTTCACATTGCCGTCCGTGCCATTCTTGAACCCGACCGGGCAGGAGAGACCGGAGGCCAGCTCGCGGTGAATCTGACTTTCGGTGGTGCGTGCGCCGATCGCGGCCCATGAAACGAGGTCGGCAATGTATTGCGGCGTCGTCATGTCGAGGAATTCGCAAGCGGCAGGCAGGCCGAGATTGTTGATGTCGAGCAGAAGGGCGCGGGCCGTATGCAGGCCTTGGGTAATGTTGAAGCTGCCGTCTAGCTCAGGGTCGTTGATGAGGCCCTTCCAGCCGACCGTTGTCCGCGGCTTCTCGAAATAGACGCGCATAATGATTTCGAGATTTTCGCCCAGCTCATTGCGTAGCGCGGCAAGGCGCTTAGCGTAGTCCATAGCGCCTTTGGGGTCATGGATGGAGCAGGGACCGACCACAACGGCCAGGCGATCATCTTGCCCGGTGAGGATATTGTGAAATGCGTGGCGTGCAGAGAGCACGGTGCGCGTTGCGGCATCGGTGCGCGGATGCTGGCGCATGACCTCAATGGGCGTGGTCAGCGGTTTGATTTCAGTAATGCGCAGGTCGTCGGTAGATTTGAGCATTTGATGGTCTCTCGGGTATTTGACGCGAGGGGCCAACAAAAAAGCCGCCTCGAAAGTCGGGCGGCTGGCTTGCGATTTGGGTCTGGTCTTGTCTGGATCAGAACGCGCGCGCAATAGCCTCCGCCGGGAGCGGATAGCTAAAGTACCAATAAAAGGTCGCTGCGTTGATCATGGCGGCGAACGTAGCGGAGAAGTTGGGGCTTTGTCGAGTCCCGACTTTAGGAGGGGTAGGTCGCTTGGAGGCTATTCCTAAACCAACTGGTTTTGCTCGCTCTGGGAGTTCTTAGAGCTGGACTTTGGCGGTGTCGCCCATTTCGGGTTTTGCTCCAGTGGCTGCGGCAATGAGCATCTTGGCACCAGCGACAAGAGCGTTGGGGCTGTCCCAAAGCTGACCGTCATCTGGGGTGACTTTGAGCAGACGAATCTGCGGATCGCTGGCGTCGTCCCACCACGCCTTGTCGAAATTGCTCCAGAGTTCCTTGATCATGGCGCGATCATTGGAAACCTTCGCATCGCCGGCGATGACCACATATTTGTGGCCGCCATTATCAGCCCAGGCCAGCGAAACGTGGGGATATTTTTCTATCTCTGTCAGCTTGTGCCCTTCAAGGTCGGTGAGGAAGTAGATCGCGCCTTCCTCCCGACGGATGCGGGCGGACATGGGGCGGCTGCGCTGCTGTTCGCCATCCCAGGTAGTAAACATGCAGATGTCGATTTTTTCGGCCAGCTCCCAGATGCGGTCGATAGCTTCGTCGGCGGGGAGGGTGTGGTTGTTCTCTTTGGTCATGGTGGGCTCCGTTTGCTGGTGCTGAAACGGATGGCTCGCCCTGAGGTTGCCAGTGACGGCGATCACTTCCGTGATGGTGTCAGCCGCCGGCGCCCTGATAGTTCTTGAGGCTCCAGCGCCAGTGTGCCGCGGCGATGAGCGCGGCGACTGGACCGGCGAGCAAGGACGCGATGAGAGCGAAACCCCCCAAGATCGGCACTGGCTTGTCGAGCAGCACCGCCGCCGGGATATAGGCAAGGAAAGCCAGCGGCGCGAAGGTAAGCATCAGCAACTGTAGTGGCAGGGGGAAGATGTTGAGCGGATAGCGCGCGAGTTCCCAAAAGCCGAAATAGATGGCGAAGAGGTGGCGCGAGCGCACCCAGACGATTGCCGTCGCTCCGATGAGCGTTAAGATGGAGGCGGTGAGCATTGCTGCACTGGTGATGGCCGCGCCAAGATAGAGCGCGGTGCCGATGGACCAATCAATCGGCAGATGGCTAAGCGACCAGATCATGAGGCCAATGGCGAGCGCGATATGGCCTCCATATTCGATATTGAGACCGGAAAAGGCTAGAAACACCCAAGGATTGATCGGTTTGGTAAGAATGGCATCGAAGGTGCCGAGGCGAACCTTTTCTTCCATATCGCGGAATTGCACAAAACTGAGTGACGCCCCCAGCGCATAGGCCAGCAGGTGAATGGCCAGAAGCAGCGCCATTTGTGGCCAGGTCCAGCCGCCCAGATTTTCAAAGCGGGTGATGATGAGCGCTATGGCTGCATAGGTGCCGGCATAGCCGATGGCCTGTGCGAACCAGCCGAGGAACAGTGCGCCGCGATATTCCATATGGGTGCGGATATGGATGGCGATGAGGTGAGGCAGGATCTTGAGCGTTGCAAGCATGTCCTAGCCTCCCTGCACGATGAGGCGGTGGCGGGCACGCGACCATAGCCAATAGACAACTGTGCCCATGACCAGGAGCCAGCCCAGACCGATCAAGAGGTGAAGGCCCGCGGCAGGAAGGTCGAGTTTGCCGAGATAGACAGCCGCTGGGTAATAGCTGACCCACGCAAAAGGCAGATAGCCCAGCACATTGGCGATGACGGATGGCATGAACCAGAGGGGGATGATGCCGCCGGACGCCAGGGCCATGATGCCGCGCAGGAACCATTCCAGCGCAAACGCCGTCAGAATCCAGAAGGCCAGAAGTGACACACAGGTGGCGATGAGAAAGAGCATCAGCCAGGAAACGGCCCAATAGGCTAGAAACAGTATTCCGTGTTCGAGGCTGGCCGGTGGCAGCAGGCCAAAGGTCAACGCCACGATGATGGCAACGGGCAGGGTGATGGCGAGCGTGTCGAAGGCGTAATTGCCGAGCTGGGTGGAGAGCAGCAGCGCTGGATAATGCAGTGGCTTGAGCAGGAAAACGGTGACATCGCCTGTCCGCACCGCACTGCCAACCTCACGGACGAAGCGGCCTACATTCCAGTTCAGCAAGGCGCCGGCGACCAGTACATAGGTGACCATTTCGGGCAGGGTGACGCCATCGACGCTGCCTATGGCGGCAAAGCCGGCGGTCCAGACGGCAATATAGGCGAAGGTGGTGACCAACTCGCCGAACAGGCCCGACCACACCTCGTTGCGATAGGCGAGGCGGGAGAGAAAGGCGGTGGCGGTGAAGGCGGGATAGGCCGAGGCTCTCACGCCGGGACTCCAGCGTTTCGCGCCTTGTTTTGATAGAAGGTGCGGATCACCTCCTCTATATCGGGCTCTTCGAGCTTGACGTCCTTGAGGCCATGGCCGCGACCGACTTCGTTGAGCACGTCGATGATGGATATGGCTTCGTCTTCGAGCAGATAGTGCTTGGCGGCGCCGTCGTCGCTGGTGAGCGTGGCGGTTGACAAGGGAATGGGACCCGGATCGGTGGCGAATTCCAGTGTGAGGCGGCGGCGAGAGCCGAGACTGGCGCGCAATTGCCGCAACTCGCCGTCGAACAGCAGTTTGCCATCATCGACCATAATGAGGCGGGGACAGATTTCCTCGATGTCCACCAAATCGTGGGTGGTGAGGATAATGGTGGTGCCGCGTTCGCGATTGATCTGGGCAAGGAACTTTCGAACGACATCCTTGGCAACGACATCGAGCCCGATAGTCGGTTCATCAAGGAAAAGGATTTTCGGGTCGTGCAACAGGGAGAGCGCGATTTCGGCGCGCATGCGCTGACCAAGGCTGAGTTGGCGCACAGGTCGATCAATGAAGGCGGACATATCCAGCATCTTCGTTAAGAAGGCCAGATTGTCGGCAAAGCGGGCTTCGGGAATGTCGTAGATGTGGCGATTGAGCGCAAAGCTGTCGTGAACGGGAAGATCCCACCATAATTGGCTGCGCTGACCGAAGACCACGCCGATCTCCGCGGCATTGGCCATGCGATTGGTATGGGGTTCGCGGCCGAGCACGCTAAGCTGACCGGCGCTGGGACTGAGAATGCCGGTCATCATCTTGATCATGGTGGATTTGCCCGCGCCATTGGGGCCGAGATAACCCACTGCCTCACCGGGTTCGATGGAGAAGCTGATGCCATCGACTGCACGGATGTCCGTGTAGTCGCGAGAAAACAAATTCTTCACGGCACCGGCAAAGCCGGGGCGGCGCTTGAGCTGGTGAAAGGTCTTGCCCACGCCAGCGGCTGAAATGATTGCAGACATCGGATTATCCCCCAGATGCGAGGCTAACCGATTCTCTGCCTGCGAGAACTGACTGATAACGAAAGGGCCGGCTCTTGGCCGACCCTCGGGGGTTATTGAATGCGATTGACCGTGTTGTCTATGCCCCCGACATTGATCTTTGGCTCGGGTGCCCCCTCTGTCAGTTCGTAATTGACGACCTGTTCGGTTCCTTCGATGGAAATGTCGGTCTGGGAAGACAAGCGGAGGTTAAGCGTCTGTTCGGCGCCATTGACGTGAACATGGGCCGATCCCCCATCCGCGACCATATTAGCGGTTACTACATGGCCCGTGGTTTCAACGAAAAGGCTGGATGTGGCGTCCGCAAAGACGGTGTGATCCGCGCCGGAAATCATGATCTCTTTGGCCTGCTCAACCCGGACTTCATGCGTGCTGCCATGGACTATCACAGTGCCGCAATCGCCAGTGAGATTGATCCTGTTGCCGGCGCCATAGATTCCAACACTCTGCCCGTCGCACGGAATGTCGCGCGACAGGCTGATGCCTTCGATAACAAGTTCGTCCTCTTCTGGAGCCTCGGGGCTTTCCGCATGGGCGACCATGGGCAGTGCGAGAAGAGCGGTCAGGACGAGAATGGAGCGCATGAGGCAATCACCTTGTTGTTACGAACAAGGTTCAATTGCCGCAGACTTCGGCATCTTTGGGGCGGGCGATCAGCCGCCCGTGCTGAAGCGCTGCAAGCGGATGATGCTGACCTCGCCTTCCCATTCAGGCCAGTGCTGGCGGTGAAGGTCGACAAAACGTTCTGTCCAGCGGAGGATTTCGGCCTCGGTGTCCAGCTCGTAGATCGCGTAGCCACCAAGCTGTTCCTTGGCTTCGGCGAATGGACCATCTGTGATCATCTCGCCTTTGCGCGTCGTAACTGTGCCCGCAAGTAGCATACCACCGGTTTCGGTCATTTTCGCGCCAGCCTCCATTCCGAGCTGGATAATGGCGCCCATTAATTCCGGCGGCGGGGCGCCGATGGCTTCGGGATTGAGTGTCTTGACCATGGTGAGGAATTTCATTCGCGGACTCCGGATCGATACAAGCACAACGTGTGATGGTGCGGGGTTTCGACAATCGCGCTAGTCAGCGGCAGATAATCTTAACTTGCGACACGGTAGTGCCTGCTCACGCCCGGTTGAAGTGGTCGTAGATCAGCTGCGCCATGGCTTTTGAAATTGTCGGTACAGATTCAAGATCGGCCAGGCTGGCGCGCCCGACCGCCTTGGCCGAGCCGAAATGATTGAGCAATGCGCGCTTTCTTGCTGGGCCGATGCCTTCAATTTCGTCGAGCGGGTTCTTGATGGCGTCCTTCTTGCGCTTGGCACGGTGTGTGCCGATGGCGAAGCGGTGGGCTTCGTCGCGGAGGCGCTGGACGTAATAGAGCACCGGATCGCGGTGGGGCAGCATGAAGGCGTCGCGGCCTTCCATGAAGAATTTCTCGCGCCCCGCATCGCGGTCCTCGCCCTTAGCGATGCCGATAAAGGTTACTTCCTTGGGCAGGTTGAGTTCAGCGATAACGCCGCGCACGGCGCTCATCTGTCCCGCGCCGCCGTCGATGAAGACCACATCGGGCCAATCGGGCATGCCGGTGTTTTCATCCTCGGCGTCGGTTTCACTGTCATTGGCAAGGCGGGTAAAGCGACGCGTCAATACTTCGCGCATCATGCCGAAATCGTCTCCGGCGGTGATGTCGGATTTGATGTTGAAGGTGCGGTAGTGCTTCTTTGAGAACCCTTCCTCGCCCGCAACGACCATGGCGCCGACCATGTTGGTGCCTGAAATGTGGGAGTTGTCGTAAGTTTCGATGCGACGTGGCACCTCTTCTAGGCCGAAGGTTTCGGCCACGCCTTCAAGCAAGGTGCGGTGGGATGCGCCTTCGGCAAGCTGGCGGCTCAGGGCCTCACGGGCATTGTTGAGCGCGTGATTGACCAGGTCGCGTTTCTCGCCCCGCTGGGGCTGCTCGACATAGACGCGACGTCCGGCGCGGGAGGTCAGCGCCTCTTCCATCAGAGCGTGTTCGCTCAATTCGTGGGAGATGAGAACGAGGCGGGCAGGGGTGCGGTTTTCGTAGAATTGGCCGATAAAGGCTTCGAGCACTTCGGCATCGGTGAGCGAAGCATCGGCGCGCGGGCGGTAGGGGTAGTTGCCCCAGTTCTGATAGGCGCGGAAGAAGAAGACCTGCACGCAGAACTGGCCCCCTTCGTGGTGGATAGCGAACACATCGGCTTCTTCCACAGACCGGGCCGTGGCGTCGCCTTGTGACTGGATCAGTGCCAGAGCCGAAAGGCGGTCGCGAATGAGCGCGGCGCGCTCGAAATCGAGGTCTTCGGCAGCCTTGTTCATGTCGGCCTGCAAATGCTGCTGCACAGAACGCGACTTGCCGGAGAGGAACTGGCGCGCATCTTCGACCAGTTCGCCATAGGCCTCAACGCTGATTTCGCGGGTGCAGGGCCCGGCGCAGCGCTTGATCTGGTATTGCAGACATGGACGGGTGCGGGCGGCGTAAAAGCTGTCCGAACAATTGCGCAGCAGGAACGCTTTTTGCAGGCTGGCAATGGTGCGGCCAACGGCGGTGGCCGAGGCGAAGGGGCCGAAATAATGCCCTGGGCGACGGCGCGTGCCCCGATGTTTGGTCAGCTCTGGCGCTTCGTGGTCGGTGGCGATCAGGATGTAGGGGAAGCTCTTGTCGTCGCGCAGCAGCACATTGTAGCGCGGCTTGAGGCGCTTGATCATGTTGGCTTCGAGCAGGAGCGCCTCGGACTCCGTTTCGGTGCGCACGAATTCCATGCTGACCGTGGCAGCGATCATGCGCTGCAGGCGCAGCTCGAGCGCTTCGGGCCGGGTATAATTGGTGACGCGCGCCTTGAGGCTGCGTGCCTTGCCCACATACATAACCTCGCCCGCTGCATTGAGCATGCGATAGACGCCCGGCGCTGCCGGCAGGGTGCGGACGAAGGCCCGGATCACGTCCGGGCCGGATTTGGGCGGGGTCTGGTCTTCGCTCATAGTCGGGTCGTCGGGCTGCTTTTGGGCAGATATTCGAGATGTTCGCCGCCGTCCAGCGCCAGCATCTGGCCGGTATAAGACGGCATGGACAGGATGGCGAGAACCCCGCGCGCGATTGCTTCGGGGCCTGCGTGGCGTTGCAAGGGCAGCGCTTCAATAGAGGCGTCGAATTCAGCCTGTGTTTGGCGCGAATTGGGCAGGACAGGGCCGGGGCCGATGGCATTGACGCGGATATGGGGGGCAAGCGACTGCGCCAGTGTGCGGGTGGCGGTCCAGAGCACGGATTTCGACAGATAATAGCTGAAAAAGGCCGGCGTCGGATGCAGGACGCGCTCATCGATCATGTTGACGATATTACCCTCTACGCCTTCGGGGAGCTGGGCGGCAAAGTCGCGGGCGAGGAAAATTGGGGCTTCGGCATGAATGGCGAAATGGGCATCCCACAGCGCTTCGTCAACGTCGCGGGCGGCATCTGGTTCGAAGATCGAGGCATTATTGATGAGGGTGGTTAGGGGACCGAAGAATTTGGCAGCGCGCTCGATCAACGTCTTACGCTGGGCGCGTTTTCCGAGATCGGCTTTGATGATTTCAGCGCGACCGCCTTCGGCTCGGATGCGCGCGCGTACCGCTTTAGCGCCTTCGGCTCCAGAGCGATAATGAATGACGACGGCATGACCTTCCATGGCCAGCGCAAAGGCAATGGCGGCACCGATCCTGTCGGCTGCACCGGTGATGAGGGCTACCTGATTCTGAGATGTCTGGGTGGTCATTTGCATCCTTTGAACCTTAGGCCGGAGCGCGTTCATCTTCAATCGTGCTGCGGTTGCGCGATGGCACTACGCACCAACCCCGACAATGGTTGTCAGCAGCGTTTTTCTTTTGAGTTGTCTTAAAAGAGGCGTAGCGTTCCACTTGTCGCGGGATGGAGGATCCGGCGCAATAGAGGAGGGGGTTATGGAAACAGTTGTCGCTATTTTGGTGCAATTGGTTGCCGGTGGCGCAGGTGGGAATATCATCGGCCAATTGGCAAGGCAGCTCAATCTGGGAACAACCGGTAATTCGATTGTTGGTGCTATTGGCGGGCTTGCCGGGACCTGGCTCGCAGGGATGATACCGGGACTGGATGGACTGGTTGGTGCGGCTGCTGGTGCTGGCGGACTGGACCTTGGTGCCCTGGCAGGACAGGGGGTTACAGGGTTGGTCGGTGGCGGTCTGCTCACTGCGATTGCCGGTATCGTGAAGTCGGCAATGGCGAAGTCCTGAAGCCTATACTATGGATAGGAATGCCCCGTGACGTCAGGTTGCGGGGCATTCCTTTGTTTTGAGCATTTTTCGTCATGTCAGCCGCCGAAACATCTTTGCGCTCCGACCAGATTGGACGGGCCATCATTCTCACCATCATCACCATCGGCGTATTCGGCGTTCAGGATGCTGTGTCCAAGATTTTGGTTCAGACCTATTCGCCCTTTCTTATCACCATGATGCGGTATTGGGGCTTTGCGATCTTTGCGCTGGTGATGGTGGCGCGACAGGCGCCGCTGCGGCAGGCACTGACCTCGCGAGCACCAGGCTGGCAGGTCTTGCGGGGTGTCCTGCTGATTGCCGATATCTGGTTCTTTGCGCTGGCGCTGCAGAGCGTGCCGCTGGGCGAATTGCAGGCCATTGTCATCGTTTATCCATTGCTGGTGACGTTGTTTGCCATTCCCATTCTGGGTGAAAAGGTGGGCGTGTTCCGGTTTGCAGCGGTGGGCGCGGGATTTGTCGGCGCATTGGTTATCATGCGGCCGGGCGGTATCCCGCTCGATTGGGGGGTGGCCTATGCGCTTGCCTCGGCGACGATCCACGCAATCTATATTGTCATTACGCGCAAGGTGAGCCGGGTCGATAGCGCTGCGACGAGCTTGACCTATATCGCGCTGGTGGGACTGGTTTTGTCGTCTGCGGTGGGCGTGTTCTTCTGGGAGCCGATGGCGTGGGGTGATTTTGCGCTGGTGGTTATCATCATGGGGACCACCTGTGCCGGCCATGGCGTCATGGTCTATGCGTTGACGATGGCTCCGGCCAGCGTGTTGCAGCCGTTCAATTATTTCTCGCTGCCTTGGGCGATCGTTTTGTCCATCATTGTGTTCGGGCATTGGATCGACCCGATCGCGCTGTTTGGTGCATCAATCATCGTTGCCGCAGGCCTCGTCGTGATGTGGCGTGAGCGGATGCGAAAAGTGCCGGCCAGCACGGAAGAGGCGCTGCCGGGCCACGAATAGTGAGCGAAAACGCCGCCCTTTTGGAGCGGCGTTTAGTTTTAGCTATTGACGCAGAAATAGCCGTTGGGACCGTTAAAGCAGACGCTCGAACCCGGATTGTTGGGATAGACCGGGTAGGCGGGCGGACGCGGATTGTTCCAGTGTGGTGGACGCGGAGGGCGTGGATTGCCCCAATATGGCGGCTGCGGACGGGGTGGCGTCCAGACCGGCGGCTGTGGGCGCGGGGGTGTCCAGACAGGCGGGGGTGGAGGCGGGCGGTCCCAGCCGCCGCCATAGCTGAGGTAATTGGCCGAAACCCAACCGTCGGCACCACGCTTCTCGACGTAGCACCACGAGCCACGGCAAGATTGCACGTCGACCTGTTCGCCACGGCGAAGGCTATCGATAACGGCGTAGCTTGTACCGGGGCCGGAGCGGACATTAACGTTGCTGGTTGCTACTGCTGGCGCCGCCGAGGCGGCGATAGTGGTCACCAGGATACCGAGTGTTGCCAATCCTGCGGTGATGAATTTGCTTTTGAGGGCCATGAGGGGCTCCTTTCCCAAAACATTCTGGCGTTCATGCCTTGATGCCACTTAACAGGGGCGCGCATGAACCTAACCTGAACGAAGCGTTAAGCCGGAAACGGCGAATGCTAATGGGCGGTTCCCTTTGACTAAAGGCGCAGCAGTTCGACGAAGCGACCGAGCGTTTCGGCAAAGCGCTTGCGGTGCTTTGTCTTGAGCTCGCCCAACAGGGCCTCTTCGAGTTGTGCCCAATGATCGGCAAGATTGTTGCGAATTCGCAGGCCGCGTTCGGTAAGCGCAATGCCGGGCTCAAGCTCGGGACCTACCGCTTGGCGGGTGATCAAATCGCGTCCAGCGAGGCGCTCCAGTCGGGCGGTGAGATGATCGATAGGCAGGCCCAGCTCTTCGGCAAGTGACGTCTCGGTGGTGCCCGAACGACCCAGCACGAACAAAACGGCATCATCGCCCGGCTCGAGACCTTTCTCGAGGAGCGGCACCAGCAGAGCCTTGTGCGCCAATTGGCCAGCTTCGATGAGCCGGTAAAGCGCTGAACGTGAAGAGGGCTTGGACATAGGCGGGAAAATAGTCCGAACTCCTGGTCGGCGTCGATTGAGATACCAGTCTATCGTTAATCCTCCAACGACCAAGGGGCGTTATTGTTCACCCAATGCAGATGAGTTATGCGTGGATTGACCATCTTGCAGCGAACGGAAGATCATGACGCAGGACATCGCCCGTATCCGTGCTTTCGTTCAGGTGTTCGACTCTGGCGGTTTTTCGGCTGCCGCGCGCCAGCATGGGCGCTCCAAGGCGCTGCTGAGTAAATATGTGACCGACCTTGAGGATTATCTCGGCGTTCGGCTGATGAATCGCACGACGCGCAAGCTGAGCCTCACGGAAGCGGGGGAGGCCTATTACCGGGAAGCCTCGAGCCTGTTGCAGCAGCTCGACGACCTCGATGCCACGATCAGCGACCAGACCAGCGAGCCGCGTGGACTTCTGCGGGTTTCGGCTCCGCGTAATTTCGGGGAATCGACGCTGGCTCCGGCGATTTTCGAGTATCTCAAAAAGTACCCCAAAGTGACGCTCGATCTGCGCCTTGAAGATCGCTATGTCGATCTGGTCGATGAGGGGATCGACGTGGCACTGCGCATTTCGACGCTGGCCGATTCCTCGCTGATTGCCCGCAAGATAGCCGACATGCACGTTGTAGCAGGGGCTTCCCCGGAGCTTCTGAAGAAAATCGGCACGCCGCAGCATCCCGAGGACTTGCGGCATCTGCCCTGTATCATCGACGTCAATCTGCAAGGTCAATCCAACTGGCGCTTCACCGAAGATGGCAAGACCATTTCGGTGCCAGTGAATGGGCCGGTGCGGGTCAATTCGCCGCTGGCCGCTCGCACAGCGTCGGTGCAAGGCCTCGGTTTTGTCATGTTGCCATCCTATCTGGCTGATCCGGTGGTGGCGCGGGGTGAGCTTGTGCCGGTGCTGACCGATTTTCTGCCTACCGGGCAAACGCTGCAGGCGGTCTATCCGCACCGGCGGCATCTGGCGGGCAAGGTGCGGGCGTTGATCGATCATCTGGTGGACTGGTTCGCCACGCACCCGATTACATAGGGGCAAATCAACTTGCGTTTTTACGGCTGGCCGAAAGGGATTGCGGCAACTGGACTGCTGCTGCTCGGAATGGGCGCACCGGCAGTGGCGCATCCGCATATCTTTATCGACGCCCAGGTGGAAATCGGGCTGGACGATGCGGGGCGGGTGGCAAGCCTCCATCACAGTTGGACCTTCGACAGCGCATTCTCCGTCTGGATGGTGCAGGGGCTTGATACTAATGGCAATGGTGTCGTCGAGCCGGAGGAAATGCAGGAGCTGGCCGACGAGAATATGCTCGGGCTGGCCGACTACGGTTTTTATACCGTGGCTGGCGACGGTATGGATTTTAGCGCCGTCGGCGATCAGCGCATGCGCTACGAAAATAATCGGGTGACGCTCGACTTTTCGTTGAGCGCGATTGAACCGCAGGCAATAAATGGCCGGTTTGAACTGGGTGTTTATGACGCCGAGTACTATGTCGCCATAGCGTTCGATGATGTTTCTGACGTTAGCCTGACCAATGCAGGCGACGATTGCTCGGTTCATCTTGAGCCACCGAAGCCAATGGCGCGGGAGATTGAAGAGCGGCTGTTTGCGCTTGGACCTGAAGTCACCGAGTTGCCGCCGGACCTCGCTGCGGCGATGCGCGGCACGCAAGGCATGATCGTGCTGAACTGTGGGGCGGCGCCAGTCGCCACCACAGCAGTCGAGGCGGTCAATCAGATGGGGCAAAATCGCACGACGCCCTTTGGTGGTCCGCCGCCAGAGGTCGGGCTCAATTTGCCGCGAACCGGCTTTTTTGGCTGGCTTCAGGAACAGCAACGCAGTTTTTACGCCGCGATGACCAATGCGCTGGATGGGCTGCGCACGGACGGGAACGCTTTCTGGGTGCTTGGCGGGCTGAGCTTTCTCTACGGCGTTTTTCACGCCGCAGGGCCGGGCCATGGCAAGGTCGTCATTTCGTCCTATGTGCTGGCCAATGAAAAGCAATTGCGACAAGGCATCGTGCTCAGCGGCGTGTCGGCATGGATGCAGGCCATCGTGGCCATCGCGTTTGTGTTGGTTCTGGCGGGGCTGCTGAACCTGACCAGTACGGCCATGGGCGAGGCGGCCCATTGGGTCGGCGTTGTCTCCTATGCAATGGTGGCTCTGCTCGGACTTTGGCTGGTGCTGCGCAAGATTTTTGGCTGGGGTCACAGTCATCATCACCCGAGGCATGATCATCACCACGCGCACCACCATGGTCATGATCACCATCACCACGATGAGCATATGCATCATGCCGTGGGGCCACAGGACATAAAGGGGGATTGGCGCGAGCAATTGGGTGTGGTCCTGGCGGTGGGGCTGCGGCCATGTTCGGGTGCGCTGGTGGTGCTGGTTTTTGCATTGTCGCAGGGTGTTCTTGCAGCGGGGATAGTTTCCGTGCTGCTGATGAGTTTGGGCACGGCGATTACCGTGGCGAGCCTCGCGACGCTTGCGGTGATGGCCAAAGGGCTGGCGTCGCGTATCGGTGGGGCAGAGAGCGCATTGGCGGGACATGTCCTGTGGTGGGCAGAACTGCTTGGCGCCGTCGCGGTGCTGGCTTTCGGTATTCTGCTCCTGATTGCCAGCCTTTAGTCACTGATCGAGATCAAACCGCAGCGCGACCCATCGCCGCCTTGCGATCAGGCGGGAAGTGAGTAAGGTGCGCCGCACACTGGAACGCTTCCAAACAGGCCCCGATGTCCGACCATTTGCCCCCGAACCATCCCGTTGTGCCCAAGCAGAAGATCGGGGTGCTGCTGCTCAATCTCGGAACGCCGGACGCTACCGATTACTGGAGCGTGCGCCGTTACCTAAAGGAATTCCTATCTGATCCGCGCGTGATCGAGACCAACAAGTTCCTGTGGTGGCCGATCCTCAATCTCGTCATTCTTTCGTTCCGTCCGCAAAAGAGCGGACATGCCTATGAACAGATCTGGGATAAGCGGACCAATGAGAGCCCTCTGCGTGTCATTACCCGCGAGCAGACCGAGAATTTAGCACAGCGCCTGGCGGGCGAGGACATCATGGTCGAATACGCCATGCGCTATGGCAATCCGTCGACAGCCTCGGTGCTGGAGCGGATGCAAAAGGCCGGGTGCCAGCGCATTCTGCTGGTGCCGCTCTATCCGCAATATTCGGCGACCACTACGGCGACGGCCAATGACAAAGCGTTTGATGCTCTGAAAACCATGCGCTGGCAGCCGGCAGTGCGCACGGCGCCGGCCTATTTCGACAGCCCGGACTATATCAAGGCGCTGGGCGACTCGATCCGCGATGGCGTGGCCAAGCTCGATTTCGAGCCTGATGTGGTGGTGACATCCTATCACGGCATGCCGGTCGAATATCTGCAAAAGGGCGATCCGTACCATTGCCAGTGTTATAAGACGACGCGACTGGTGCGGGAATATCTCGGCTGGGACAAGAGCAAGCTCATGGTGACGTTCCAGAGCCGGTTCGGGCCGACTGAATGGCTGCAGCCCTACACTGACAAGACGCTGGAAGCGCTGCCGGGCAAGGGCGTGAAGAAGGTGGCCATTCTAGCGCCTGCCTTCCATGCCGATTGCATCGAGACGCTGGAAGAAATCGATATCGGCGTGCGCGAAAGCTTCATGGAAGCCGGTGGCGAACAGTTTGCCTATATACCTTGCCTCAATGCCTCCCCGGGGGGGATGGATTTTGTTGAGAGCATGGTGCGCCGCGAGCTGGCGGGCTGGCTTTAAGGCTTAGCGCCGCGTTTATCCGGGCAATCCAGTGCACGGAAGCATGGACCACCCGATCAAGTCGGGTGGTGAAGATGAACACGAGATTTAGTGTCCGCTACCATCCCGCGCCGGCGAAATCGGGCGGGGTGACGTTGACTAGGCCCCTTCCGACGATCTGGTTGCGGGCGACCCAGCCATAATCGGGAATACGGCAGAAGGTTTTGGCTCCGGCGGGCCAGAGGGTGTGGCCGGCATCGCCGATCCATGATCCCCGATTGCTGTCGCTATCAGTCTGCGTACACTGATCGATGGGGATTTCGGTGCCGTCGGCAATGCGCCCGATGATGGGGAAGCGGTCATCGGGGCCGGTATGAACGGCGATATTGCCGCCCGAGACGCGGGCGGTGACGGTCATGGCCTGGGCGGGCAGAACGGCGCTGCCGAGGGCAAGGGCCGCGAGGGCCAGGGGGATGAGGGCGCGCATGAGGCTCTCCTGAGCTGTTCCCCTTTAAATGCGCGAGCCTCGTGGCGGGTTCAAGGCGGAAGGGCGCGTCCGGCTAGATATGCGGCGAGGGCAGGCCGTCTCCGAAGTCATCATCGTCGTCCCAGTCTGCGAGCTGATCGGCATGCAGCGCCTGATATTGGCGCAGGCTGTCGGAGAGGCGGGTGACGAGAAGGGCGAAATCGGCCTGGCTCAGCGTGGTCTGGGTGAGGCCGGGAAAGCGCGGCAGGCTGGCATGGCGGCAGAACAGTTTGTTGATCCGCTGGTGAATGCTGTTGAGGCCCCCGATCGTGTCCGCGCCCATAGTGCCCGAAGGCTTGCGCAGAGTGATGGTGGAGCGGAGCGCTTCCACTTCGAGATGCAGGCGCTGATAGCTGTCGAGGGCGCGGGGGCCGAGTGGGGGTGGGATGGACATGCTTGCCTCCTGATGATGCAGTCGAGGCAGTGTAGGCACAGGCGCCACCAGCGGGGATAAGCGCCCGGCCTTGCGGCTTGCGCTGATACGGTAACAGGCGGCCTTTGGCCCTCATGGACTATTAGAGACGAGCCAAAGGCCGCCTGTCACGGAGACGGATTTTTCACGGGTCCGGAATCAGGCGGTACCATCTTGCAGGTCCGGCTGCCGAGCTTCTACCCGCGTAAAGAGGCGCCCCTCTTCCCGGCCTCCCCACCCGGCCCTGCGT